>Ga0207713_1000101_pt1 | contig 140693 bp, 152 predicted proteins | sample KBSS64metaG_FD_184404 | JGI IMG/M metagenome (GOLD analysis project Ga0207713, IMG submission 184404) | Switchgrass rhizosphere microbial communities from Kellogg Biological Station, Michigan, USA - KBS S6-4 metaG (SPAdes) (version 2) | ecosystem: Host-associated > Plants > Roots > Rhizosphere... | reverse complement strand
TAATCCAGAGTGAACCCACAACAACGATACCGATGATCATAGCGGTGAACAGCAATGCCACCAGGTTCCAGCGCTCTTCCGATGAGGTATTCATGTGCAGGAAGTAAATCAGGTGAACGACGACCTGAATCACTGCCATGCCAACAACAACCGCCAGGATGGTTGAGTGAGAGGCGGTACCGCTCATCACCATCGCAAATGGAATCACCGTCAGGATGATCGACAGAATAAAGCCGATCAGATAGGTCTTGACGCTACCGTGGCTTGCGCCGCCGTGAGAAGTTTCATGGGATGAATGACTCATGACATAACCCCCAGCAGGTAAACAACGGTGAAGACGCAGATCCAGACCACGTCCAGGAAGTGCCAGAACAGGCTCAGGCACATCAAACGGGTTTTGTTAGTTGCGGTCAGGCCACGCTTGCTGACCTGAATCATCATGATGATGATCCAAACCAGACCGGTAGTTACGTGCAGACCGTGGGTCGCAACCAGCGCGAAGAAGCTGGACAGGAACGCACTGCGATCCGGGCCATAGCCTTCAACGATCAGGTGATGGAATTCGTAGATTTCCATCGCAACGAAGCCGAGACCGAACAGGAAGGTCAGGAACAGCCAGGTGTTAACGCTGCTAACCTTGCCTTTGTTCATGCCGATCATCGCCATACCGTAGGTGATGGAGCTGAACAACAGCAGGAAGGTTTCAACCAGGACAAACTTCAGATCGAAGATGTCTTTGCCAGAGGGACCGCCAGCGGTCCCGTTCACCAGTACTGCATAAGTCGCGAACAAGCTCGCAAACAAAATACAGTCGCTCATCAGGTAGATCCAGAATCCGAAGACTTTGGTCTCTCCTGCGTCGTGGTGCCCATGCTCTGCATGGGCTGCGTTATGGTTAGTCAGAGTATCAGTTGACATGTTTCACGCCTGCTTTGCTGATTTGTTCATAGTGTTGGTTTTCAATGCGCTCGATCTCATCAACCTGCACATAGTAATCAACATCTTCATCGAAGCTCTTGGCAATCCAGGTCACGATCATACCTACGAAGGCAGCGATCGCCATCCACCAGATGTCCCAGATCATCGCGAAACCAAATACCAGGCTGAAGCCAGCAATAATCACACCGGCACCGGTATTCTTCGGCATATGAATCGGTTCGTATTTAGCCGGTTTCTTATAAGCTACGCCTTTTTCTTTCATGTCCCAGAATTCATCACGGTCATGAATCTGTGGCACTACGGCAAAGTTATAGAACGGCGGTGGAGACGAAGTCGACCACTCCAGCGTACGAGCACCCCATGGGTCACCGGTCAGGTCACGGTTCTGCTCACGGTCACGCACACTGACGAACACCTGAATCACTTGGCACAGGATACCGCAGGCAATCAGAGCCGCGCCGCCAGCCGCTACCAGCAGCAGTGGGTGGAACTCTGGGTTGATGTTCTGGCTGATACGACGAGTCATACCCATAAAGCCCAGAGCATACAGCGGCATAAAGGCAACGAAGAAGCCGATGATCCAGAACCAGAACGCACGGATACCCCATTTTTCGTTCAGCGTGAAGCCGAAGGATTTAGGGAACCAGTAGGTCAGGCCTGCGAAGCAACCGAACACCACACCACCAATGATAACGTTATGGAAGTGGGCAATCAGGAACAGACTGTTGTGCAGCACGAAGTTCGCGCCCGGCACGGCCAACAGAACACCGGTCATACCACCCACGGAGAAGGTGATGATGAAGCCGATGGTCCACAGCATAGCGGAGTTGAGCTGAATGCGGCCTTGGTACATGGTGAACAGCCAGTTGAAGATTTTCACCCCGGTAGGGATGGAAATGATCATGGTGGCAATACCGAAGAAGGCGTTTACGTTCGCGCCGGACCCCATGGTAAAGAAGTGGTGCAGCCATACGATGAACGACAGAACGGTAATCGCGATGGTTGCCCATACCAGTGAGGTATAGCCGAACAGACGTTTTCTCGAGAAGGTCGCGGTGACTTCGGAGAACACACCGAACACCGGCAGAACCAGGATATACACCTCTGGGTGACCCCAGGCCCAAATCAGGTTGATGTACATCATCATGTTGCCGCCCATATCATTGGTAAAGAAATGGGTGCCCAGATAGCGATCCAGGGTCAGCAACGCGATGGTTACGGTCAGAATTGGGAAAGAAACGATGATCAGGACGTTAGTACACAGAGCCGCCCAGGTGAACACCGGCATCTTCATCAGAGGCATGCCAGGAGCACGCATCTTCAGAATGGTGGCGAAGAAGTTCACACCGGTCAACAGGGTACCAATACCGGAAATCTGCAGACTCCAGATCCAGTAGTCGACCCCGACGCCAGGACTGTATTCCTTGCCCGACAGCGGCGGATACGCCAGCCAACCTGTTTGCGCGAACTCACCAACCCCCAGAGAGATGTTGATCAGCACTACGCCCACCACGAAGAACCAGAAGCTCAGGGAGTTCAGGAACGGGAAGGCAACGTCGCGCGCACCGATTTGCAAAGGTACCACTACGTTCATCAGACCGACCACGAAAGGCATCGCCATGAAGAAGATCATGATGACGCCGTGGGCGGTGAAGATTTGGTCGTAGTGGTGCGGTGGCAGGAATCCGGCCTCGCCGGCGGACGCAAGCGCCTGCTGACTACGCATCATGATGGCATCGGCGAAACCACGCAGCAACATAACCATTGCCACGATGATGTACATGATACCAATTTTTTTATGGTCAACCGAAGTCAACCAATCGCTCCATAGCCATTTCCACTTGCCGAAATAGGTTATCAGCGCCAGCAGTGCCAGGCCCCCAATAACAATTGCAGCAACGGTGACCATGATGATCGGTTCGTGGTACGGAACCGCATCAATCGTTAATTTTCCCAACATCAGTTTATTCCTCGGCTCCGGCGTGAGCATGTTCACCCATGTCCATACCCTGGCTCATGTCCATACCTTCGTGCGCGGTAGCGCCTTTGTGCATGTCCATATCACCCATGAATTTGCCAATAGTTTCTTTGAACAAATTCGGTTTGACACTGGAGAAGTACTCGACCGGGTTGTTTTCACTCGGCTCTGCCAGTTTGTTAAAGTCGCTGGTGGCGTTTAGGTTATTCGACGATGCTTTCACCTTGGCAACCCACTGATCGAAGTCGCCTTCGGTTGGGGTGACAATGGCGGTGAATTTCATGCCGGAGAACCCGCGACCGCTGAAGCTGCTTGAAATACCGTCGTATTTGCCTGCTTCATTGCCGATCAGGTGCAGTTTGGTCTGCATCCCGGCCATCGCATAAATCTGCCCACCTAACTGAGGAATAAAGAACGAGTTCATTACCGAGTTAGAGGTGATCTTGAATTCGACTGGAACATCTTTCGGGAAGGCCAGCTCATTAACCGTCGCGATACCTTGTTCCGGGTAGATAAACAGCCATTTCCAGTCGAGCGACACCACTTCGATCGTCATCGGCTTCTTGTCAGTGACAATCGGCTTGAACGGATCCAGTTCGTGGGTAGTCTTCCAGGTAATGGTGCCCAGGATGGCGATGATAATGATAGGGATGGTCCAGACGACCGCTTCGATCTTGTTGGAATGTGACCAGTTCGGACTGTATTTGGCGTCTTTGTTGGAAGCACGGTACTTCCAGGCAAAGGCGAACGCCATAAAGATAACTGGTATCACTACGATCAACATCAATGCGATTGCAGTGATAATCAGTGTCCGTTGCTCAACACCAATTGCTCCTTTGGGATTCATCAATACCATATTGCAACCACTGAGCATTACAGTGGAGGCAATTAATGACAACATCCCAATACTTTTATTGTATTTCTTAAGTCTCATCTAACGACCTCAATTACAAAGGCTCTATTGTCGTTTCATGTGTGCGGGCATTTTACGGGAAGGTTGCAGTACTGTAAACATGCTTAAGGGAGTGTCAGCGCCTTGTTGACACTTTCTGTTAAGGGTGTCACAGATGTCACGCTACGTGACAATTTACTAATGGCAACAACGCGTTGGCGCGCTGAATCGTTCCGGGTAATTCGTATGTTAAGGAAAACTAAAGGTATGATGAATCTTTCAGGTGAAAACGCTTTTTTGAAATACGAATGAAAGGTTTATTTAATGTAAAATAATTGTGTCTTAAAGGTGAATTTAATTTTATTTCCGAGCGCCGTACTCGGATAAAAAAATAATTTGGACAGGAATTATATTTTTTAACTAAATAAATACATCACTCTGATGCGTTTTTGTCGACCGGCACGATGGCCGGTCGACTCGATCAGGCCAGCCGGGTACGACGCAGTGCCAGATAGTCCAGCAGGCTCCCCATCGCAATACCCACCAGACTCAGCGCGGCGCCCATCTGCAGTAACCGATCGGCCAGGTTCGGCAAGAGGGTCCAGTCGAGAGCATTGGTGATAAGCAGGAGCAGCCACAGGCCCAGCAAGGAGCAGCCCAGCGTCAGCAGGCGCAAGGCCCAGCGGTAAAACTGGCGGAATTCGGTACGCGGCATGAAGTTATCGGTACGTTGAGTATATTCCAGCGTCTGACGGCACAGGTGCAACAGCAGCAGACCAGGCACCGCGGCAACGATCGAGAATAAATAGAACAGTGGCCAGCCGTGTGCTTCAACAAACCATCCGGCAATCGGCCCGACGTATACCCGTCCGACGGCAGATAACGCCGACAGCAGGGCAAACTGGGTGGCGGAGAATGACTTGTTGCACAGCGTCATCAGCAGCGCGACAAAGGCCGCGGTGCCCATGCCACCGCACAGGTTTTCCAGGAAAATGGCACTGCCCATGGTCATGATGTTTTTATCGGTGACCGCCAGTATCCAATAGCCGAGATTGGAAACCGCCTGCAGAATGCCGAACAGCATCAGGGCACGGAACAGGCTGAGGCGTTGCATCAGCACGCCGCCAAACAGCGCGCCGACGATGGTGGCGAACAGGCCGAGCGTTTTGTTGACCAAGCCGACTTCACCGGCATCGAAGCCGACGCCACGGATCAGGAAGGTGGTGCTCAGGCTGCCGGCAAAGGCATCGCCCATCTTGTACATCACGATCAGCAGTAAAATCAGCCAGGCATTGTTACGCGCAAAGAAATCACGCAGCGGAGCGACTACCGCCTGCTCCATGGTGCGCGGTGCTGGAATGCTGTCGTCGGGTTCAGGCGCCAAAAGGGTGGCAACAATACCGATCAACATCAAACCGGCCATCAACCAATAGGTCGACTGCCAGCCTAAGTAGCGGTCCGCCAGCCACAGCGCCAACCCACCGGACACCAGCATCGCCAGCCGGTAACCCAATACCGAGACGGCGGCACCGGTGCCGCGCTCTTCTGCGCTCAGCAGATCGGTTTTATAGGCGTCAAAAACAATATCCTGTGACGCAGAACAGAACGCCACCAGTACCGCCAATGCCGCCAACCACCACAGGTGCTGTGCCGGCTGCATAAAGCCCATCGCCACAATCGACACCACCAGCAACAGCTGGCTGATCAGTAACCAGCCGCGCCGCCGCCCGAGAAAGGGCGGGGTGTAGCGATCCATAAAGGGCGACCAGAGGAATTTGAACACATAGGCCTGACCGACCAGCGAAAAAATGCCGATGGTTTTCAGATCGATGTTTTCGACGGTCATCCAGGCTTGCAGCGTGCCGGAGGTCAGTGCCAAGGGCAGACCCGACGCGAAGCCCAGCAGCAGGAGGATGGCGGAATTACGCTGGGTAAAGATATTCAGATACTGTTTCGACATGAGTTCCCTGTCTGCACCGCCCGAGGGTTCGGGCGGCACAAGGCGTTCGCGGATTAACGCGCGTTTTGCTTGATGAAGTCGTTGACGCTGGTGTCTTGCGCCATATCGGCAATAACGTCGCCCAACACGGTGTTGACCGCGTTAGTGATTTTCTCGTTGGTTGCCGTGAAGGCACCCTGAACGTTATAGGTTGAACGGTAGTTTTTCACCTGTTTGTTGCCGTTTTTGGCCTGGGCAGTAATAGAAATATCAGCCTTGGTGGTGATGTTGTAGCGCAGGTTGCCTTCGGAGACGTCTGCATACAGGTTATTGACCACGATTTGCAAATCAACTGCGCCGTCAGCGCCAATCATGTAGCCGCGTGCGCCCATTTGTTTCTCGAGCACTTCCTGCAGTAAGAAGCGCAGATCGCGTGATGGCGTCAACGTCACCAACTGGCCGTCGCGGTTCACTTTCGCCAGAGCCTGGTCCTGACGCTGATCCGCGCCGTTAATGCTGATGGTCACGCCCTGCAGGGTCGGATCCTGCTGCGGCAGGACGATCTTCGGCGTCACGTTCAGGGTGTTGCTGCTGGTGGCACAGCCGGCCAGCATCAGTGCGGCCAACAGTGGAAGGCAAAGTTTTTTTAACATAGTTACTGTCTCATTCTCGATGGATTTTAAGCCGCCGCAAACTGCCAGGATTAACGAAGCGGGTTTGAGCAAGCTTTCTGTAATAATCAGAGCGGGATAGCCAACAACAAATTGTCGACATCATAGCATCGCCGCCGGCCGGAGGAAGCGCAGAACGCAATGGAGTGACAAATTTTTACCTGCCGTTGATAAAAACATGCTTTTTTGGCCGTCTCAATCAGATAAACCTCAAGCGACGGCGGATGTTGACCGTTTTTTGTCCGCAAAAAAGAGAAATTTACCTGAGGAATGGTCTAAAAGGGACGAAAGCGGCTAAGATTGAAATAGATGGGGGCGGTCCTCTGCCGGTGTAGTAAGGAGATCCTATGATTCGCGAGCAAATAGAAGCAAAGTTAAGGGCGGCGTTTGAGCCCGCGTATCTGGAAGTCGTTGATGAAAGTTATCGTCATAACGTTCCGGCGGGTTCAGAAAGCCATTTCAAGGTGGTATTGGTTAGCGATCGCTTCGTTGGCGAACGCTTCCTGACGCGGCATCGTTCGATTTACGGCGTGCTGTCAGAGGAGTTGGCGGATGGCGTACATGCGCTGGCGTTGCACACCTACACCCTGAAAGAGTGGGAAGGGTTGCAGGATACCGTGCCGGCGTCTCCGCCTTGTCGTGGGGCCGGAACCTTGGCCTGACGGCTAAATTTGCGGTATCAGTGGAACTTTGACCACGATTTGGGGTATTACTACAGACGAATTTTGGAACGGCCTGCGGGCCGTTTCTGTTTTTGACGACGACATAGCCGATGCGTAATGCAGCGAAGGCCGGGTCGGCTTCGGCGGCCTTTTGGCGATCAAATCGGTAAAAGTGTGAGTTTTAGCGCGCCGCCGCCGCCTTGCTTTCCTCGACTCGCTCCGCTTGCGCCGCTATAATGTCGCGTCTTATTTTTCCGGAATGGTTTCGGGACGCTTCTGTCATCAGGAAACTCGGTTCTGTAATGTAGCCGTCCTGGTTCTTGGAACGGAGTTGACCGAGCACTGTGATTTTTTTGAGGTAACAAGATGCAAGTTTCAGTAGAAACCACTCAAGGCCTTGGGCGCCGTCTCTCTATTACTGTACCCGCTGATACTATCAAGCAGGCTATTAAAAAAGAGCTGATCAACGCGGCAAAAAGCGTTCGTATCGATGGCTTCCGTAAAGGCCATGTACCGATGAACATCGTTGAGCAGCGTTATGGCGCTTCCGTTCGTCAAGACGTGCTGGGCGAAGCGATGCAACGCAGCTTTGTTGATGCGATCATCAAAGAAAAGATCAATCCGGCCGGCGCACCAAACTACGTGCCGGGCGAGTACAAAGAAGGTGAAGATTTCACTTTCGCGGTTGAATTCGAAGTGTATCCGGAAGTTGAGCTGAAAGGCCTGGACAGCATCGAAGTTGAGAAGCCGGTTGTTGAAGTTAACGACGCCGACGTTGACACCATGCTGGACACCCTGCGCAAGCAGCAGGCGACCTGGAAAGACAGCGATCGCGCAGCGCAAGCTGAAGACCGCGTAACCGTAGATTTCTCCGGTTCTATCGATGGCGAAGAGTTTGAAGGCGGCAAAGCCTCTGACTTCGTACTGGCTATGGGCCAGGGCCGCATGATCCCAGGCTTCGAAGAAGGTCTGGTTGGTCATAAAGCCGGTGAAGAATTCACTATCGACGTTAACTTCCCAGAAGATTACCACGCTGAAAACCTGAAGGGCAAAGCGGCTAAATTCGCTATCGTTCTTAAGAAAGTGGAAGAGCGTGAGCTGCCAGAGCTGACTGAAGAATTCATCAAACGTTTCGGCGTGGCTGATGGTTCTATCGAAGGCCTGCGTGCTGAAGTGCGTAAAAACATGGAGCGCGAGCTGAAAGGCGCAGTGCGTAACCGCATCAAGACTCAGGCAATCGACGGTCTGGTCAGCGCTAACGAAATCGACGTTCCTGCTGCGCTGATCGACGGCGAAGTTGACGTTCTGCGCCGTCAGGCTGCACAGCGTTTCGGCGGCAACGAGAAGCAAGCGCTGGAACTGCCACGCGAACTGTTCGAAGAGCAGGCTAAGCGTCGCGTAGTTGTTGGCCTGCTGCTGGGCGAAGTTATCAGCACCAACGATCTGAAAGCTGACGAAGATCGCGTTAAGACGCTGATCGAAGAAATGGCTTCCGCTTACGAAGATCCAAGTGAAGTTGTTGAGTTCTACAGCAAAAATAAAGAGCTGATGAACAACATGCGCAACGTTGCTCTGGAAGAACAAGCGGTTGAAGCCCTGCTGGCAAAAGCGAAAGTGACTGAAAAAGCCACTACCTTCAGCGAGCTGATGAACCAGACTCAACAGGCGTAATGTCTGTACGCCAGGGCGCAATCTAACGCGCCTTCGGGGCTGGCTTGCCGGCCCCGGCGTTAAAAAAGCCCGTAACCTTCGGTTGCGGGCTTTTCTTTTTGCCACGTAGCTGATTAATCTCAGGTTAAGCGTGACAATATGCACTATATTTACCCTGTTGCTCTTGGGACAGTCTGGCATGATGGTCATCGTCGACAATGCTGGCCGCGTTAAAATACGCAGTTGGGCTTGAAATTCTGTCAGCGGCCCCAATCTGTAAAATGTATATATACCCTGTAGCTTTCAAGTCGCAGTCAGGCGCCCAGCTCGCTCATCCTCAGGCGCTTACTCGAGTAAGTCACTGGGGTGAGCGACAAATCTGTCGGGAACAGATTTGAACGCTGCGACTTGAAAGATGATGGGTATGGGCTGTTTGCCAGAGTGCGCGGTATGAGAAAAACCGTCGGGTACGTGTGGCGCGGGTCGAATGCTTGAGCATAGTCATCATGACCGTTCTCAAGTAGAATCGGTGTAATAGGGTGTAACCCTGGCCGCCAAGGCAATTTCTATTAGGAGACGGTAATGTCATACAGTGGCGAACGAGATCAATTTGCACCTAACATGGCCCTGGTGCCGATGGTGGTAGAGCAGACTTCACGCGGGGAGCGTTCTTACGACATCTATTCCCGCCTGCTGAAAGAGCGCATTATTTTCCTGACCGGCCAGGTCGAAGATCACATGGCCAACCTGATTGTGGCGCAGATGCTGTTCCTCGAAGCGGAAAGCCCGGAAAAAGACATTTACCTGTACATTAACTCCCCGGGTGGCGTGATCACCGCCGGCATGTCAATCTATGACACCATGAAGTTCATCAAGCCGGACGTCAGCACCATTTGTATGGGCCAGGCGTGCTCGATGGGCTCTTTCCTGCTGACCGCAGGTGCCAAGGGCAAACGCTTCTGCTTGCCGAACTCACGCGTGATGATCCACCAGCCGCTGGGCGGTTATCAGGGCCAGGCGACGGATATCGAAATCCATGCGCGTGAAATCCTGAAGGTGAAGGCACGCATGAACGAGCTGATGGCAGAGCATACCGGCCAGTCACTGGAGCAGATCGAACGCGATACCGAGCGCGATCGCTTTATGACCGCGGAAGAAGCGGTAGAATACGGTCTGGTTGACGGCATTCTGACGCACCGCAAGTAAGTACCACGCGGCTGGCGAGGTATATGTGCGAGCCGATAGGCTATAGTAATCAGAGCGGGCGCAGCTCGCTCTGGTGAGCATAATCGGCGTTCCCGGTATGCGTTTTGGGCGCACTGCCGCCGTGATATTCCTGCGGGACAAAGACTAAAGAAGAGGTTTACTGATGACAGATAAGCGCAAAGACGGTTCAGGAAAGCTGCTGTACTGCTCTTTCTGCGGCAAAAGCCAGCATGAAGTGCGTAAGCTGATTGCCGGTCCGTCAGTGTATATCTGCGATGAATGTGTTGACCTGTGTAACGACATTATTCGCGAAGAGATTAAAGAAGTTGCCCCGCATCGTGAGCGCAGTGCGCTGCCGACGCCGCACGAAATTCGCCACCACCTGGATGACTATGTCATTGGCCAGGAGCAGGCGAAAAAAGTGCTGGCGGTAGCGGTGTATAACCACTACAAACGCCTGCGTAACGGCGATACCAGCAACGGTATCGAGTTGGGCAAAAGCAACATTCTGCTGATTGGCCCGACCGGTAGCGGTAAAACCCTGCTGGCAGAAACGCTGGCGCGCTTCCTGGACGTGCCTTTCACCATGGCCGACGCTACCACGCTGACCGAAGCCGGTTATGTGGGTGAGGACGTGGAGAACATCATCCAGAAGCTGCTGCAGAAGTGCGACTACGACGTGCAGAAAGCACAACGCGGCATCGTCTACATCGATGAAATCGACAAGATTTCCCGTAAGTCAGACAATCCGTCCATCACCCGTGACGTGTCGGGTGAAGGCGTGCAGCAGGCCCTGTTGAAGCTGATCGAAGGCACCATTGCCGCGGTTCCGCCGCAGGGTGGCCGTAAGCATCCTCAGCAGGAATTCCTGCAGGTTGATACCTCGAAAATCCTGTTTATCTGCGGCGGCGCATTTGCCGGCCTGGATAAGGTGATTGGTCAGCGCGTCAATACCGGTTCCGGTATCGGCTTCGGCGCGACCGTGAAGGGTGAAGCTGAGAAAGCGACCGAAGGCGAACTGCTGCTGCAGGCTGAGCCGGAAGATCTGATCAAGTTTGGCCTGATTCCTGAGTTCATCGGTCGTCTGCCGGTCGTGGCAACCCTGAGCGAACTGAGCGAAGAAGCGCTGATCCAGATCCTGAAAGAGCCGAAAAATGCCTTAACCAAACAGTATCAGGCATTGTTCAATCTGGAAGGCGTGGAACTGGAATTCCGTGAAGAAGCGCTGAACGCCATCGCCAAGAAGGCCATGACGCGTAAAACCGGTGCACGTGGTCTGCGCTCCATTGTAGAAGGCGCGTTGCTGGACACCATGTATGACCTGCCATCCATGGACAGCGTCGATAAAGTGGTGATCGATGAATCGGTTATCGCCGGCCAGTCCAAGCCTTTGCTGATTTACGGCAAACCGGAAGCACAGGCTTCAGGCGAATAATTCGCCAGTCAAACCAGAAAGTTAATGTCAAAATGGGGGATTTTATCCCCCATTTCTTTTTCCTGCATTCTTGCCGTTGAATGTAAGAGATTCATCCCCATATACTCATTAACCAGATTTTATGAAACGTTTGATGCTTGCGTCTCATGAGATTCCCCTCAACCTGGCGGAAGTTAAACTTAAGAGAGAGCTCTATGAACCCTGAGCGTTCCGAACGCATTGAAATCCCCGTCTTGCCGTTGCGCGACGTGGTGGTTTATCCGCACATGGTGATCCCGTTATTTGTTGGCCGGGAAAAATCGATTCGGTGCCTCGAAGCAGCAATGGATCATGATAAAAAGATCATGCTGGTGGCACAGAAAGAGGCCTCAACGGATGAACCTGGCATTAATGACTTGTTCTCTGTCGGCACCGTAGCGTCGATTTTACAGATGCTAAAACTGCCAGACGGCACGGTAAAAGTGCTGGTAGAAGGCCTGCAGCGGGCACGTATTACTACGCTTTCCGACAGCGGCGAGCACTTTGCCGCCCAGGCAGAATATCTTGAGTCACCGGCGATTGACGAACGTGAACAAGAAGTCCTGGTGCGCACCGCAATCAATCAGTTTGAAGGCTACATCAAACTGAACAAAAAAATTCCACCGGAGGTGCTGACGTCATTGAACAGCATCGACGATGCTGCACGCCTGGCGGATACCATCGCCGCGCACATGCCGCTGAAACTCAGCGACAAGCAGTCGGTACTGGAGATGTTCGATATCACCGAACGTCTGGAATACCTGATGGCGATGATGGAATCGGAAATTGACCTGCTTCAGGTTGAAAAACGTATCCGTAACCGCGTCAAAAAGCAGATGGAAAAAAGTCAGCGCGAGTACTATCTGAATGAGCAGATGAAGGCGATTCAGAAAGAACTGGGCGAGATGGACGACGCGCCGGACGAGCATGAAGCGCTGAAGCGCAAGATTGAAGCGGCGAAAATGCCGAAAGACGCGCGTGAAAAAACCGAAGCGGAACTGCAAAAGCTGAAAATGATGTCACCCATGTCTGCGGAAGCGACCGTGGTTCGTGGTTACATCGACTGGATGCTGCAGGTGCCGTGGAATGCGCGCAGCAAGGTTAAAAAAGACCTGGTTAAAGCGCAAGAAGTGCTCGATATCGATCACTATGGCCTGGAGCGAGTCAAGGACCGTATTCTTGAGTATCTCGCAGTACAGAGCCGCGTAAGCAAAATCAAAGGGCCTATCCTGTGTCTGGTGGGGCCTCCTGGCGTAGGTAAAACCTCGTTGGGACAGTCGATCGCCAAAGCGACCGGTCGCCAGTATGTGCGTATGGCGCTGGGCGGCGTGCGTGACGAAGCGGAAATTCGCGGTCACCGTCGTACCTACATCGGCTCGATGCCGGGTAAACTGATCCAGAAAATGGCCAAGGTCGGGGTGAAAAACCCACTGTTCCTGCTGGATGAGATCGACAAGATGTCTTCCGACATGCGTGGCGATCCGGCTTCTGCCCTGCTTGAAGTGCTGGATCCGGAACAGAACGTGGCGTTTAACGATCACTACCTGGAAGTGGATTACGATCTGTCCGACGTGATGTTCGTTGCTACCTCGAACTCGATGAACATTCCTGCGCCGTTGCTGGATCGTATGGAAGTGATTCGCCTGTCCGGCTACACCGAGGACGAGAAGCTCAATATCGCCAAGCAGCACCTGCTGCCTAAGCAGCTTGAGCGTAACGCCCTGAAAAAAGGTGAGCTGACGGTCGACGACAGCGCCATCATTGGCATTATCCGCTATTACACCCGCGAAGCCGGGGTGCGTAGCCTGGAGCGTGAAATCTCCAAGCTGTGCCGTAAAGCGGTGAAAACGCTGCTGATGGACAAGAAGATCAAGCATATCGAGATCAACGGCGACAACCTGAAAGATTATCTGGGTGTCCAGCGTGTTGACTACGGCCGTGCCGATACCGAAAACCGTGTGGGCCAGGTCACCGGCCTGGCGTGGACGGAAGTGGGCGGCGATCTGCTGACCATCGAAACCGCGTGCGTGCCGGGCAAAGGCAAGCTGACCTACACCGGTTCTCTCGGTGAAGTGATGCAGGAATCGATTCAGGCTGCGCTGACCGTGGTCCGTGCGCGTGCAGACAAACTGGGTATCAACGCCGATTTCTACGAGAAGCGCGATATTCACGTGCACGTGCCGGAAGGCGCGACGCCGAAAGACGGCCCGAGTGCCGGTATCGCCATGTGTACCGCGCTGGTGTCTTGCCTGACCGGCAACCCGGTTCGTGCCGATGTGGCAATGACCGGTGAGATCACTTTGCGTGGTCAGGTACTGCCGATTGGTGGCTTGAAAGAGAAACTGTTGGCTGCGCATCGCGGCGGCATCAAAACCGTGCTGATCCCGTATGAGAACAAGCGCGATTTGGAAGAAATTCCGGACAATGTTATCGCCGATCTGGAGATTCATCCGGTGCAGCGAATCGATGAGGTTTTGAACCTTGCGTTGCAGAATCCGGCCTTCGGCGCACTGCCGGTAGCGGCAAAATAGTGACGAATCGCAAAAACCATTGATAAAACTTATGCTGGCAAGTCATTTCGGACTTGCCAGTCTTTTTTTGTACCGCTAAGTTAGAAAGCTGTCGGCCCGCGTTTTGTCACGCTTTCGGTGGCTTGCCAAGGTTCGATGGGATTGATATAACAGCTGCGCTGTCGCAACCGTAGGGATTTTCCGGTGCGACGATTGAATTCTAGAGGGGATGATAGAGTGAATAAGTCACAACTGATCGACAAAATTGCCGCAGGTGCTGATATTTCCAAAGCGGCAGCTGGGCGTGCTTTAGATGCAGTGATTGCATCTGTTACCGAATCCTTGAAGGAAGGGGATGACGTGGCGCTGGTTGGTTTCGGTTCTTTCACCGTGCGTGAGCGTTCTGCCCGTACTGGCCGTAACCCACAGACCGGTAAAGAGATCAAAATCGCGGCAGCCAAAGTTCCGGCCTTCCGTGCAGGGAAAGCGCTGAAAGACGCAGTAAACTGATTGTTTGCGTCTAACCGTTTAGCGTTGCAGGGTTTAGCAATAAACAATCACCTGACGCAACGGTGCTGGTAAGGTAAGATATAAGGCGCATCAGATTGATGCGCTTTTTTTATTTTTGTCGCAGGGAACGCGCCTGCACAAGGGTGTTTTTAATCCACATCACAGCGGAGTGTTGTCACACTATGATGGACAATTTACGCGCGGCAGCTAATCACGTCGTGCTCAAAATCATCCTGGGCTTGATCATTTTGTCATTTCTTTTGACAGGGGTGGTCAGCTATCAGGGGAGTGCCGGTGATTATGCAGCGAAGGTCAATGGCCAGGTGATCGAGCGTGCTCAGCTGGAACAGGCTTTCCAAAGCGAACGCAGCCGCATGCAGCAACAGTTGGGTGACCAGTTCTCCGTACTGGCGGGCAACGAAGGCTATATGCAGCAGATGCGCCATCAGGCACTGTCACAGCTGATCGACAACATGCTGCTGGACCAATATGCCAAGAAATTAGGCCTGAGCGTCAGTGACGATCAGGTGAAAGAAGCCATCCGTAAAGCGCCTTACTTCCAGACAAACGGCCAGTTCGATAACGCTAAATATCTCGATCTGATTAGCCGCATGGGTTACACCGCCGATAACTTTGCGCAGTCAATGCGTCAGCAGTTGGTTAATCAGCAGGTGATCCAGGCCTTCGGCGAGTCAGGTTTCATCCTGCCAACCGAAGCGCAAGGGATGACGTCACTGGTGCTGCAGCAGCGCGATGTGCGCCTGGCTACGCTGGATCTGAAAGCGTTGCAGGCCAAGCAAACCGTGACCGACGACGAGTTGAAAGACTACTACAGCCAGAACAAGAACAGCTTTATTGCGCCGGAGCAGGTCAAAGTAAGCTACATCCCGATGGACGCCGCCTCTATGCAGGACAAGGTGACGGTAGCAGATGCGGATATCAGCGCCTATTACGACCAGCACAAAAGCAGCTACGGCCAGCCTGAGCGTAAAAACTACAGCGTGATCCAGCTGAAAACCGAGGCGGAAGCCAATGCGGTGCTGGACGAACTGAAAAAAGGCGGCGATTTCGCCACCCTGGCGAAAGAAAAATCCACCGACATCATCTCACGCCGTACCGGTGGCGAGCTGGGCTGGCTGGAGCCGGACACCACGGCAGACGAGCTGAAACAGGCAAACCTGACCGAAAAAGGCCAGCTTTCCGGTGCAGTGAAGTCCTCTGTGGGCTATCTGGTTGTACGTCTGAACGACATCGAGCCGGAAAAAGTTAAGCCGCTTAGCGAAGTGCGTGATGCCATCGCCAAGCAGGTTAAGCAGGAGAAGGCGGTAGACGCCTATTACGCGCTGCAGCAAAAGGTGAGTGAAGCGGCGACCAGCGATAACGAATCTCTGGCCTCAGCCGAAGAAGCCGCCGGTGTGAAAGCGACTCAGACCGATTGGTTCACCCGCGACAACATTCCGGCTGCGCTGAACTTCAAACCTGTCGTCCAGTCGATTTTCGACGGTTCACTGATTGGCGAAGGCGGCTCTCCGGGCAGCAACTCCGATGTAATCACCGTTGATGGCGACCGTGCCTTCGTGATCCGCGTCTCAGGCCACAAGCCAGAAGGCATTGAGCCGTTCGATCAGGTAAAAGATCGCGTGGCGGAATTGGTCAAGCGCAACAAAGCCGAACAGGAAGCGAAACTGCAGGGCGAAAAGCTGTTGGTTGAGCTGAAACAGGGCAAGGGCGACGAAGCGATGAAAGCGGCCGGCCTGAGCTTTGGCAGCGTGCAGAAGATGGCACGCGCGCCGGAAGACAGCCAACTGGTGCAGAGCGTGTTCGCGCTGCCGCACCCGCAGGAAGGCAAACCGGTATACGGCATGTCGCAAGACCGTCAGGACAACATAGTGCTGATTGCACTTGATGCCGTGACGCCAGGCAGCCTGTCGGCGGAAGAAATGAAAACCTTCGTCAGCAAAATGGAAGAAGGCGCTACCGGCGTCTCCTTTGACTCGCTGCTGGCCAGCTTGCGTAAAGAAGCCAAAATCACCATGGGTGCCGCTGAGCAGCAACAGCCTCAGTAACGCGCCGCAGTTTTCTGCAACGCAATGCAATTCCAAAAGGCCGCTTTCGCGGCCTTTTCCATATCTGTTATCCGCCAATTGCTGAAGTTCACCCGCTGCGGCAAGGTGAGCTTGCTGTTAAACACAAGGAGGATACAGCATGCAACTTGCAGAAATGAAAGCGGTTAATGGATATGGTTTCAGCCTCAAAGTTTTGCTGGCCGCGGCCCTGATAGGCCTGGCCGGGCCATCGATGGCCGCTGAGGAAAAGAGCGCGACCGGTCAGCCGGTGTTATCAGCACCGGCGGTGAAAGCAGGGCAAGGCACTGAAGCCGCAGTCGGCATCGACGATGAGGCATCGGTCAGTATCAATCAGGCCGATGCCGAGCAGTTGGCCAGCGTACTGAAGGGGGTGGGTTTGAAGAAAGCGGAAAGCATCGTGCGCTACCGTGAGCAGAATGGTCCTTTTACGCAGATTGAGCAGCTTCAGGAAGTGCCGGGTATTGGGCCCGCCCTGTTTGAACGGAACCGTGCGCGGCTCAAAATGTGATATCTATCACGGCTGCATGGCAAAGTACCGATGCAGCCCTTTTTCCTCTGCTACATTTTACAGGTCTTACCAGTTTGGCGACTTGACCAAACGGGTGAAGGAGCCATCAGTGGCTCCTTCTTTCTGTAATCACCAGGCAGGAGTGGCCGTTCCCTATGCATCAGACCTTTATCAAAGTCCGTGGTTATCATCTCGATGTTTACCAACATGTTAACAATGCACGCTATCTCGAATTTCTCGAGGAGGCGCGCTGGGATTGGCTGGAGAACCAGGAGGGCTTCCGTTGGATGACGGAAAACAACATCGCCTTTATCGTGGTTAATATCAATATCAATTACCGCACGCCGGCGGTGCTGGGGGACAAGTTGCGTATCGACAGTCAGATGGTGCAGCTTAACGGTAAAAGCGGCGTGCTGAGCCAAAAAGTGACGCAGGATGCCACGGGCGCGCCAGTCGCGGATGCGATGCTGACCTTTGTCTGCGTCGATTTGAAAACTCAGCGGGCGTTGCCGATTGAAGGGCAACTGCGCGAACACCTTCAGGTGCTCACGCTGTCGGAAGAAGGGTAAAGCAACGAGCGGCAATGTTTGCCGCCGTTATTCACTCAGACCAGGCCGGTCTTCTGTTTCAGGCTCGCCATCACTTCCGCCTTGTTGATTTGGTATTGCGTCAGGCCGTTGGCGCGCAGGTGACAGGCGGCACATTCACCGCAGCCGTCGCCTTTAATGCCGCTGTAGCAGGTCAGGGTTTCCTGCCGAACCAGATCCAACTGATGGTAGTAATCTGCCAGTGCCCAGGTCTCAGCCTTGTTCAGCCACATCAGTGGCGTTTCAAAACGGATATCGCGGGCGATGCCCAGCACTATTGCCTGGTTCAGCGCTTTGACAAATTCGTCGCGGCAGTCGGGATAACCGGAAAAATCGGTTTCGCAAACGCCGGTGATCACCGCCTCGGCTTCGACCTGGTAGGCATAAATCGCCGCCAGCGTCAGGAACAGAATATTACGGCCCGGCACGAAAGTGCTCGGCAACCCGTTGGCCTCGGTGCTGCCGTAAGCCGGAACCGGGATATTGTCTCGGGTCAGGCTGCTGATCGCCAGTTCATTGAGCAGGCCAACGTCCAGCAGTTTATGCGCCTTGGCCCCAAGGGCCACCGACAGCGCTTGAGCCACCTCAATCTCGGCGCGATGGCGCTGACCGTAATCGAAGGTGACGCAGTGAACTTCGTCGTACTGTTGCAATGCCTGAATCAAGCAGGTCGTGGAATCTTGTCCACCGCTGAAAACGACAACCGCGCGTTTCATAAAATTACCTCAATTTAGTGCTGAGACCCTACCCGATGAACACTCGGGCGGTAGGATAAAAATGCGTTGCGGCAGCAATGGTAGCAGAAATAGCGGGTTACCGCTGGGCCGGGCCCATTAAGTCTGGGGAAAGCGGCTCTGTCGAGTCCAGCGGCGGCGGCAGCCAGGCCTGACAGAAATCGAACCAGCCATGGGCGGTCAGAGTAACCCCATGAATGCGCGGCGGTGCGCTAATTTGATACTGATAGTGAAACAGAGGTGTGATGATCGCCGCCCTCATCAGCTGCTGATAATACTCTTTCAACTGCTCATAACGCGGTTGCTGTGCAGGTAACTGTTGGATCTGCTGCAGCGTCTGCTGCTGATGTCGCCAGCGATCGTCGGGCAGAATGCCGCGCCACAGCGTATCTTGCCGCAGCCAGCTTTCCAGCGTCGCTTCCGGTGACTCACCGATCAGGTTATCGGCCAGCAGCAGGTCGGCCTGTTCGATTTGTTCGGCGCTTTGCCAGCGTTTACCCGCGTAATAACGCAGTTCCAGCTCGCAGCCGTGGCGTGCCAAAAGCTGCTGCAGAGCCACAGTTACCGTTTCCAGTTCTACCGGTGGCCGATACAGCAGCGTCAATTTGGCGGGGAGGGCTATCTCATCATCAACCTGATGCCGAGGGATGGCCCAGCCTGGCAGCATTTCGTGGCTGGGGGTGATGATGCTGTTTGGTACCGGCAGATTGGCCAACAGGCCAGATTGCTGGATCAACATCAGCAGTTTTTGGCCCTGGGCTTCGTTGAGCACGCCGTGTTTCAAATTGACCGCCAGATAGCACCAGCCCAGGCTCATGCTGCGTTGCACCGGCCGTGCCAGCGCCATCTCTTCCTGCTGGCCGATGGTTATGCGCACCGGGTGCTGGCAACTGGTGTAAGCCGCGTCGACCTGTAGCTCCGGGGTGATCCAATACTCGATGCTCTCAAGATAAGGATGCTGCAAATGGTAAAACGGATGCTGTTCCAGCCGTACCAAATGCGCCTCGTTTAGCGTCAGTTTGAAAGGGCCAGCGCCAATGCCTGCGGCCTCCGGGTGGGTTAGCAGGCAAGGCAATTCCGCAAGACGATGCGCCAACCAGTAGTCGGGATGCTGTAAATCAAACTGCAGACACAGCGCATGCGGCAGGCTGATGGCCTTAACGTTGGCCAGGCTGGGGCGACTGCGAGGGTGTCGTTGCAGCTTTTCCAGCGTTTGCAACAGCTGCTGGCCGGTCAGCATTTCACCGTTGTGCCAGCGCAATTGACTGCGCAGGAAGAACTGCCAGCGCAGGCCGTCATGGCTGATTTGCCAGTGATGGGCCAAATCGGATTGCGGTTCAGGATTGCCGGTAATGAATCGCGTCAGGCCGGCATGCAGGGTGGCAACCAAATGTTGTTCGGCGCGGCCGGTCAGGGTCAGTGGATCCAGAGATTCCAGCGTGCGGTAATAGGGGATACGCAGCGTTGGGCTGCCTGCTTGCCACTGGCCGCCGAGATGCGGGCTGAGCAACTCCTGCAAATGCTGCGGCGCCAACTGCGCCATTTCCAACGCGCCCTGGTGGTCGCCGTCATGCAGCAAGCGCTGCAAGTGGGCGGCGCGCAGCTCGTCCGGGGTTTTCAAACACTGCAGGCGAGCCCGCTTGCCGCGACCGGGCTGTGAATGCCAGCTTAGCCAGCCCTGATCCTGTAGCTGTTGTACCAGCGTGCGAGCATGGCGTTCGCTGCAATAGAACAGGGCTGCGAGTTCGCCGATGGTGATGGCCACCGGCGCAGCGCCGAGCTGTTGATACAGGCGTTGATACTGGCTGAGACGATGGGTCAGGCGCATGATGGAAATCCGGAACAGTTTTCCAGAATTGTTCACTATTACTTCCGTAAATACCATCTCATACTGCAGGGACTGTAATCGCGTTCACATTCATGAGGTCTTTATGTATCGCCTGGCGGCTTTTGATATGGATGGCACATTGTTGACACCGGATCACCGGGTCGGGCCGGAAACTCTGGCGGTGCTAAAGCAACTGGTTGAACGGGAGATGGTTGTCACCTTCGCTACCGGGCGTCACTACCTGGACGCGCAGCCGATCATGGCGCAGCTGGGTCTGCAAGGCTATCTGATTACCGGCAACGGTACGCGGGTTTACGATCATCAGGGGCAACAACTTCACGCCACCGATTTGCCTGCTGACATAGCCGAAGAGGTGCTGCACACCCATTGGCATACGGTTGCCAGCATGCACGTCTTCCGTGACGAAGGCTGGATGACCGAGTTTGCGGTACCGGAAGAAATGTTGCGGGCTCATCATCTGAGCGGCTTCCGTTATCAGCTTACCGAAGTGCGTCGTTTACCGGCCTTCGGCAACAGCAAGGTGTGCTTCGTTGGACCACACGTGGAACTGCTTAAGCTGCAGATTCAGCTACGGGAACAGTTTGGAACACGCGTTGATCTCTGTTTTTCTGCCTATGAATGCCTGGAGGTCTTGCCGTTGGGGTGTAACAAAGGCACCGCGCTGGATACGTTGAGCCGCCATCTGGGGCTGAAGATGGCGGACTGCATGGCGTTTGGCGATGCCATGAACGACAGGGAAATGCTGGCGACGGTAGGGCACGGCGTGGTGATGGGCAATGCCCTGCCGCAGCTGAAGTCTTCACTGCCACAACTACAGGTTATCGGCCATTGCGAACAGCAGGCGGTGGCTCACTATTTGCAACATTGGCTGCGTTCACCTTACCTCACCTATTCCCCCGAATTATGAGGCTTTATTAGCAGCCGGCCGGGTATGACTTACCCGGCTTTTTTTCGCCTGCCGGGGGTGATTACAAGTCTGCCAGCTGCGCCAGATACGGGGTCAGATCGCCGATATTGTTTCTCACCCATTCAGGGTTGTAGTAGGTATCCAGATAGCGCTCACCGCTGTCGCATAGCAGGGTGACGATAGAACCCTGTTCGCCATTTTCCCGCATCTGTTTCGCCAATTGCAGCGCGCCCCACACATTAGTGCCGGTGGAGGCGCCCACTTTACGGCCCAGTACCGTTTCCAGCCAATGAATGGTAGCAACGCTGGCCGCGTCCGGAACGCGCAGCATGCTGTCGACCACCGACGGGATAAACGAGGGTTCGGCACGCGGGCGGCCAATACCTTCGATCCTGCTGCCGCAGCTGCCGATCAGGGTGCGATCGCGCTGGTGGAAACAATCATAGAATACCGAGTTTTCCGGATCGACGACCGTCAAGCGGGTGTCGTGCCCTTGATAGCGAATATAGCGTCCCAGCGTTGCAGATGTACCGCCGGTGCCCGCGCTCATCACGATATGTTTAGGGACAGGGAAGGGTTCACGCGCCATCTGGCGGAAGATGCTGTCGGCGATGTTGTTATTGCCGCGCCAGTCGGTGGCGCGTTCGGCGTAGGTGAACTGATCCATATAGTGGCCGTTCAGTTCTTGCGCCAACTGCTCGGAGACCGCGTAAATCTGTGCCGCGTGATCGACGAAATGGCAGCGGCCGCCGTAAAACGCAATTTGCTCAACCTTGCGGCGTGCCGTGCAGGAAGGCATCACGGCAATAAACGGCAGGCCAATCAGCCGGGCGAAGTAAGCTTCGGACACGGCGGTGCTGCCTGAAGAGGCTTCGATAATCGTGGTGTTTTCGGTTATCCAGCCGTTGCACAGGCCGTACAGGAACAGCGAGCGCGCCAGCCGATGCTTCAGGCTGCCGGTCGGGTGAGTGCTTTCATCTTTCAGGTACAGGCAGATACCGGGAAATTCGGGCAGGTTCAGGCGGATCAGGTGCGTGTCGGCGGAGCGTTGGAAATCCGCTTCTATTTCACCGATAGCATATTTTACCCAAGAGTTTGTCATCGTCTGGCCTCAGAATAGGGGGCTTATTTGCTGCATAATATAGCCTGCCGCCGGGAAAAAAGGATTGCCATTTTTCCTGTTTAATCGCTTAATGAGAGAAAATTTTTCTCCTGGTTGACGATATGTTAGATAAAACAGACCGTAAGTTACTGTGCATGCTGCAACAGGACTGCACCCAGCCGCTGCAGGCGCTGGCCGATGCGGTCAATCTGACGTCGACGCCTTGCTGGAAAAGGCTGAAACGGCTGGAAGAGGAAGGCTATATCCGTGGGCGGGTCGCGCTGCTGGATAATGAAAAACTCGGGTTGGGCCTGACGGCATTTGTGCTGATCAAAACCCAGCAGCACAGCAGCGAGTGGTATCAGACGTTCGTGCAACTGACCCAGCAGATGCCGGAGGTGCTGGCATTTTACCGCATGGCGGGGGAGTACGATTACCTGATGCAGGTCGAAGTGGCAGATATGAAGAGCTACGACAGTTTTTACAAGCGTCTGGTGAACGGGGTACCTGGTCTGATCGACGTCACCTCCAGCTTCGCGATGGAAAAAATCAAATACACCACCGCCCTGCCGGTTCCTGAGTGAAAAGTTCACCAAATTGGCAAAGTAACGGTGGTATCCTACTCTGCTGAGGCAGATCGAGAGAAAAAACTATTACATCTACATCCTGGAATAAAACTGCGTGAGACTATTTACCCAAATCGGCTGGTACTTCCGCCGCGAGTGGCGCCGCTACCTGGGGGCAGTGGTGCTGTTGATCATCATTGCCATTCTGCAGCTGTTGCCACCCAAGCTGGTGGGGATCATTGTCGACGGTATTACCGAAAAACAGATGTCCAGCGGCGTGCTGATGGCATGGCTGGGGCTGATGCTCGGCACCGCCGTGGTGGTCTACCTGCTGCGCTACGTATGGCGAGTGTTGCTGTTTGGCGCGTCTTATCAGCTTGCCGTCGAACTGCGTGAAAATTTCTATCGCCAGCTTAGCCGCCAGAACCCGGCTTTCTATCTGCGCCACCGTACCGGCGATCTGATGGCACGCGCCACCAATGATGTCGATCGGGTCGTTTTCGCTGCCGGTGAAGGGGTGTTGACGCTGGTCGATTCGCTGGTAATGGGCTTGGCGGTGCTGGTGGTGATGAGCACCCAAATTAGCTGGCAGTTGACCCTGCTTTCGTTGATCCCTATGCCCATCATGGCGATCGTTATCAAGTATTACGGCGATCAGTTGCATCAGCGCTTTAAATCGGCGCAGGCGGCGTTCTCCAGCCTGAACGATCAGGCGCAGGAAAGCATGACCAGCATCCGCATGATCAAGGCGTTTGGTCTGGAGGATCACCAATCCAATCAATTTGCCGAAGTGGCCGCCCAAACCGGCGCCAAAAATATGCACGTAGCGCGGGTAGATGCGCGTTTTGACCCGACGATTTACATCGCTATCGGTACCGCCAATCTGTTGGCTATCGGCGGTGGCAGTTGGATGGTGGTCAATGGCTCTCTGACGCTTGGGCAACTGACCAGCTTCGTGATGTACCTCGGCCTGATGATTTGGCCGATGCTGGCGCTGGCCTGGATGTTCAACATTGTTGAACGCGGCAGTGCGGCATACGGTCGCATTCGCAGCCTGCTGGAGGAAGCGCCGGCAGTGACCGACGGTGAGTATCCATTGCCGGCGGGGCGTGGCAGCCTGGCCGTCGATATCCGATCCTTCCACTATCCTGGCAACCAGCACCCGGCGTTGCACGATGTCACGTTGAAGCTGGAGCCGGGTCAGATGCTTGGCCTGTGTGGCCCGACCGGTGCCGGTAAGTCAACGTTACTGTCGTTGATCCAGCGCCAGTTTGATGTGGATGATGGTCAGATTAGCTATCAGGGATTGCCGCTGACCCAGGTGAAGCTCGACGACTGGCGTTCGCGATTGTCTGTGGTGAGTCAGACGCCATTCTTGTTCTCGGACAGCGTGGCCAACAATATTGCGCTGGGGAATCCGGGCGCGACGCAGGAACAGATTGAGCGTGCGGCCCAGTTGGCCAGCGTGCATGAAGACATTATGCGCCTGCCGCAAGGCTATGAAACTGAAGTGGGCGAGCGTGGCGTGATGCTGTCCGGCGGCCAGAAACAGCGTATTTCTATTGCCCGTGCATTGTTGCTGGATGCAGAAATCTTGATCCTCGACGATGCGTTGTCGGCGGTAGATGGTCGAACCGAACACCAAATCCTGCACAATTTGCGCAGTTGGGGACAAAACCGGACGGTGATTATCAGCGCGCACCGGCTTTCGGCACTGACCGAAGCCAGCGAAATTCTGGTGATACAACACGGCGGCGTGGCTCAGCGTGGCGAACATGCGTCCCTGGCGGCCCAACCGGGCTGGTACCGCGATATGTACCGCTATCAGCAACTGGAAGCGGCGCTGGATGAGGCACCGGAAAGCGGCGAGGAGATACTGGCCAATGAATAAGATGCAAAAGCTGTGGCCGACGCTGAAACGGTTGCTGGCTTATGGATCGCCATACCGCAAACCTCTGGGGCTGGCGGTGTTGATGTTGTGGGTTGCGGCGGCAGCGGAAGTCGCCGGGCCGATCCTGATCAGTTATTTTATCGATAACTATGTGGCTAAGGGCCAGTTGCCGCTGATGATCGTCTGCGGGCTGGCGGCGGCCTATATTCTGCTGGAGCTGTTGGCGGCGGCGCTGCACTATTTTCAAGCGTTGTTGTTCAACCAGGCCGCGGTCGGGGTGGTTCAACGCCTGCGTACCGACGTGATGGACGCCGCGTTGCGTCAGCCGCTCAGCGCTTTTGATACGCAGCCGGTGGGGCAGTTGATCTCGCGAGTGACCAATGACACCGAGGTGATTAAAGATCTGTACGTCATGGTAGTGTCCACCGTATTGAAAAGCGCTGCGCTGATTGGCGCCATGCTGGTGGCGATGTTCAGCCTGGACTGGCGTATGGCGCTGGTGGCGATCTGCATCTTCCCGGCGGTGTTTGTGGTGATGGGCATTTACCAATACTACAGCATCCCGATTGTGCGCCGGGTGCGCAGCTATCTGGCAGACATCAACGACGGCTTTAACGAAGTGATCAACGGCATGGGCGTGATCCAGCAGTTCCGCCAGCAGATCCGCTTTGGTGAACGCATGAGCGCCGCCAGCCGTTCGCACTACACCGCGCGTATGCAGACTCTGCGGCTGGATGGTTTCCTGTTGCGTCCGCTGCTCAGCCTGTTTTCGGCGCTGGTGCTGTGTGGCCTGCTGATGTTGTTTGGTTTCAGCGGTGAGGGAAGCATTGGCGTGGGCGTGCTCTATGCCTTTATCAACTACCTCGGGCGTCTGAATGAGCCGCTGATTGAGCTGACGTCGCAGCAGTCGATTCTGCAGCAGGCGGTGGTGGCCGGCGAGCGTATTTTCGAACTGATGGATCGCCGTCAACAGAGCTATGGAACGGACGATCGCCCGCTCGAGAGTGGCCGCATTGATATTGAAGACCTGAGCTTTGCCTACCGGGATGACAAAAAGGTGCTGCAGCATATTTCGCTGTCGGTGCCGTCGCGGGGCTTTGTGGCGTTGGTGGGGCATACCGGCAGCGGCAAGAGCACGCTGGCCAACCTGCTGATGGGGTATTACCCGGTCAATCAGGGCGAAGTCCGTCTCGATGGTCGTCCGTTGGCCAGTCTGTCGCACCGTACGTTGCGGCAGGGGGTGGCAATGGTGCAGCAGGATCCGGTGGTGATCGCCGAATCGGTGCTGGCCAACGTTACGCTGGGCCGTAACATCAGTGAAGAGATAGTGTGGCAGGCGCTGGAAACGGTGCAATTGGCTGAGCTGGTACGCAGCTTCCCGCAGGGGATTCACACCCGGCTGGGCGAGCAGGGTAACAACCTGTCGGTGGGCCAGAAACAGCTATTGGCGATGGCCAGGGTGTTGGTGCAGGCGCCGCAGATCCTGATCCTCGACGAAGCGACCGCCAACATCGATTCAGGCACTGAGCAAGCGATTCAGCGTGCACTGCGTTTGATTCGTGAACATACCACGCTGGTGGTGATCGCTCACCGGTTGTCGACCATTGTCGATGCTGATTCCATTCTGGTTCTGCACCGGGGTCAGGCGGTCGAGCAGGGCAATCATCAGCAACTGTTGGCTCTGCAGGGGCGTTACTACCAGATGTACCAGCTGCAACTGGTGGGTGAAGAATTGGCCGCTGCCAATCGCGAAGAAACACAACCCGCATGATCTGGGGGCCGTTTTAACGGCCCCTTCTTTTGTCGCCACGCACCACAAACAGGCACAAGCCCGTTTAAAATCCCTCTCGCTGCACTTTTTCGACGCGCTACGCACCAAATTAGTGCGCAATATTTAATCAGCCTATCAGTTGGTCGCGTGCTGTTAGTCGCTCGTCGCATGCCAGATCCCCATCCTGCCGGTTAATTTGCTGAATCCGCGTACAAAACCATTTGTGGCATAGCCTTTGCTTTATAAGTCTCGTACCGGGGTGAGTTTGGGCTTAATTCGTGGAGGGGCAATATGAAGCTGGTGACCGTGGTGATTAAACCATTCAAGCTGGAGGACGTGCGTGAAGCCCTATCCTCTGTAGGCATTCAGGGGCTGACCGTAAGCGAAGTAAAAGGCTTTGGTCGCCAGAAGGGGCACGCTGAGCTCTATCGCGGAGCCGAATACAGCGTCAACTTTTTACCTAAAGTAAAAATCGACATCGCTATCGCCGACGATCAGTTGGATGAAGTGGTTGATGTGATTAGTAAAGCGGCCTACACCGGCAAAATCGGTGACGGCAAAATTTTCGTTGCCGAATTGCAACGTGTCATTCGCATTCGCACCGGCGAAACAGACGAAGCAGCACTGTAATCACAGGCTCAGTAAAGTAATGGGGATGGATTGATAATGAAAAAACTTTTATCCATGTTGGGCCTGAGTACGGTAACCATGGTTCCTTCTTTGGCCCTGGCCGCTCCGGCGGTCGCAGACAAGGCCGACAACGCCTTCATGATGATTTGCACCGCTTTGGTGCTGTTCATGACCTTGCCGGGTGTCGCTCTGTTTTACGGTGGTTTGCTGCGCTCCAAAAACGTGCTCTCCATGCTGACCCAGGTCACCGTCACCTTCGCATTGGTGTGTGTTCTGTGGGTGCTTTATGGCTACAGTCTGGCGTTCAGCGAAGGTAATGCCTTCTTCGGTGGTTTCCAGACGGCGATGCTGAAAGGCATTGGCATTGACAGCGTCACCGGGACCTTTAGCCAGATGATCCACGTAGCGTTCCAGTGTTCATTCGCTTGTATCACCGTCGCGCTGGTGGTGGGGGGCTTTGCCGAGCGTATCCGCTTCTCGGCGGTAGTGATTTTCGCCGCTATCTGGTTCACCATTTCCTACCTGCCGATTGCCCACATGGTGTGGGGCGGTGGCTTCCTGGCAGCTGATGGCGCGTTGGACTTTGCCGGCGGCACTGTGGTGCATATCAATGCGGCAAGTGCCGGCCTGGTGGGCGCTTATCTGCTCGGCAAGCGTGCTGGTTTCGGTAAGGAAGCTTTCAAACCGCATAACCTGCCGATGGTATTTACCGGCGCTTCTATCCTGTATATCGGCTGGTTCGGCTTTAACGCCGGTTCTGCCAGCGCGGCTAACGGCATTGCGGCCTTGGCTTTCCTGAACACCGTAGTGGCAACCGCAGGCGCTATTCTTTCCTGGACTTTTGCCGAGTGGATTGTGCGCGGTAAACCTTCTCTGCTGGGGGCCTGTTCCGGCTGTATCGCCGGGCTGGTTGCCATCACGCCTGCTGCGGGTACCGTAGGGGTTGGCGGGGCGTTGATTATCGGTCTGGTCGGTGGCATTGCCGGTCTGTGGGGCGTGGTCACGCTGAAGAAATGGCTGAAAGTGGACGATACCTGCGATGTGTTCGGTGTACATGGCGTATGCGGCATCGTCGGATGCTTGCTGACCGGCGTGTTCACCTCCGCCTCGCTGGGCGGAACCGGGTACGCAGAAGGCGTTACCATGGGGCATCAGGTATGGATCCAACTGTTGAGCGTGGTGATCACGCTGGTATGGTCTGGAGTGGCCGCCTTCATTGCCTTCAAAGTGGCAGGTGCTATCGTCGGGCTGCGCGTACCGGAAGAGCAGGAGCGCGAAGGTCTGGACGTCAACAGCCATGGTGAGAGTGCCTATAACCAATAAGCCTTGAAGAAGGGCAGTGCGCTAAATAACTCGAAAAATAATGATGATGCAGAAAGGGCGATGGAGACATCGCCCTTTTTCTTTTTTAACGATATTCCCCCTTTTTAAGTAATGCACTGTTTTTATTGACCTTATATTAATTGCATTATCAAGTGCTTTTTCTATAATGGCCTTGGTTTGTACTGTTTGTTTTATTTATTTGTATTAATACGTACTAAGTGGGAGATAACGATGAAAGGAGTAGTGAATTCTGTTTACGTAGGAAAAGTGGTTCCTTTCACTCGTCCTGACAGCTTTACCGGCATATTCAAAAAAGAGGTTAATCATCTGGTTTCAGTAGGGTATGAAGGCATTGAGGGTGATGAGATCGGCGACCTGAAGGTACATGGCGGGCCCGAAAAAGCGGTACACGTTTATCCATTGGAACATTATAAAAAGTGGAAGGCAGAATTTCCCGACTGTCTCTTTTTCGAGAATGCCGGCGCATTTGGCGAGAATTTTAGCACTATCGGTTTGGATGAAAGCCAGGTCTTTGTCGGCGACATTTTTAGCATAGGGACGGCAGTAGTGGAGGTTTCACAAGGTCGATTACCCTGTTGGAAGTTAAATGACAGATTCGACATTCCCTATTTTTCGGAAATGCTACAAATTAACTACCGCACCGGTTGGTATTTCAGGGTGATTCAGCAGGGAAATGTCGGTTTGGGCGATGAAATTACCTTGATTAACAGGACCAATGATAAATGGAGTTTGCAGGAGATAATGAAAGTTATTTTTACTAAATCTCTTGATGAAGAAACCCTGACCAGTATGTTGGAATTACCCTTGGTTGCCTCTTGGCGGAAACTGTTTATGAAAAGATTGCTCACTGGGGCTGTTGAAGATTGGTCGCCAAGATTGCATGGAAAAAAGGATTAAAATGAAAGGGTACGTTGATTTTTTATCGCTGCTACGTACAAACCTATTCAAAATTGGTAAGCGGATGAGTGAAGCCAGTTTTTTTAACGTTCACTATATTTTTATTTTTATCCTGTGCAAGGCAAAGTCAATCGATCTGTCACGTTACCAGAAGAAGAACATCAAGGACTACAGCAGCTTCCAGGATTTTTTTTGCAGAGAGCTCAGCGAAGAAATAAAGAATAAAATCAATTTATTGAATTCAAAGGAGCTTTGTATGCCTTGTGATGGGCGTATGGGGGCCCATGGCGAGATAAAAGAGAATACGTTACTGCAAGCCAAGGGGGTTGAGTATTCCATCTTTAGGCTTTTCGGTTTTAATAATGAAATGACGCAGGGCTACAATGGCGGCCGTTTTGCGAATATATACCTGGCGCCGGAGGATTATCACAGGGTACATATGCCGTTCGACGGTTTCTTGATTAATACCATTTATTGTCCCGGAGATTTTAAATCGGTCAGGGAGAAGAATGTAAAAAATGATAAAGAATTATATGTGGGTAATGAACGGCTGATTTGTGAGTTTATGACGGAGCATGGCAGGATGTCCGTTATTTTTGTAGGCGCATTTATGGTGGGGGGGATAGTCACGACTTGGGGAGGAAAGGTCAACTATAACCGGCTCTACACCCATGAGTCTTTTTATAATGATTGTTTGTTTTACAAGAAGGGCGAGGAGATAGGTTATTTCACTATGGGGTCAACAGTCATAGTTCTGTTTGATTCCTGCTGGGATCTCGATTTCAGTAGTGTAAATCAAGGGGATAGGGTTGAGTTTTCTGATGCTTTTGTCACCGTGATGAAAAAGTAAGCGTTAACTCTTCGCCGAACGATGAGGAAGTATTTTTATTTGAATAGGGAGTCAGAGCATGGCGAATACACATCACATGGGCAATCCCGCGTTATTGCCAGACGACCTGCCATGCCCGGTGGATGACGGTGCGGCCGATCATCTGGTCGGCATGCCGATGCCGGCCCTGCGTTTTCACTCAACGTTTGGTGAGAGGGTAGACTTGTCTATCTTGCCGGGGCGAACGGTTGTTTATGCCTATCCGAGGACCGGCGAGCCCCACGGCAATCTGCCGGCAGGTTGGGACGCTATCCCCGGAGCCCGTGGCTGCACAGCGCAAACTTTATCTTTTCAGGCCGAAAAGGAGGTGTTTACCACCTTCGGGATCAGGATCTTTGGGTTGAGCACGCAAACAACGGATTATCAGAGAGAGCTGTCTGACCGACTCAGGCTGACTTTCCCCATCTTGAGCGATGCTGAGTTTGCATTGGTCGACGCCTTGCGTTTACCCACGATGAACGTGGAGGGCATGCGGCTGATTAAGCGTTTAACGCTGATCATCAGGGATGGCACGATTGAACATGTGTTCTATCCCGTTTTCCCCGCGAACAGAGCGGCTGCTGAGGTCATCGGGTGGCTGAAAGATCATCCGGATTTGGCACCGGGAACCCTTGACTGAGCAGGATCCCCGCCCATTTGTGAAGGCACAAAGCAAAAATGCCAGCCAACCTGACTGGCATTCCATTGAAGGGTGAATTGCTTAGGCTTCTCGCTGGCGGATGACGCCTTCCTGCACCGTAGTGGCAACCAGAACGCCGTCACGGGTATAAAATTGCCCGCGCACAAATCCACGGGCACCGGAAGCGGAGGTGCTTTCGACCACGTACAACAACCAGTCATCCATGCGGAAAGGGCGGTGGAACCACATTGAGTGGTCAATTGTCGCCACCTGCATGCCCGGCTCCAGGAAGCCTACGCCATGAGGCTGCAACGCCGTCGGCAGGAAGTTAAAATCTGACGCGTAACCCAGTAAATATTGGTGGATGCGCTGATCGTCCGGCATGGTGCCGTTGGCGCGGAACCAAACGTAGCGGTGCGGCTCTTCCACGCTGCCCTTCAGTGGGTTGTGGAATTTGACCGGGCGCATTTCGATCGGCTTCTGGCCGATAAACTTTTCACGCACTTTATCCGGCAGCATGTGCGACAACTTTTGGGCAATGTCCGATTCGGACATCAGTCCTTCCGGCGGCGGCACATCCGGCATGGTGTTCTGATGTTCAAACCCTTCTTCCGGGCTTTGGAAAGAGGCGGTCATATAGAAAATCGGCTTGCCATGTTGAATGGCGCTGACGCGACGGGCGCTAAAACTGTTACCGTCGCGCAGGATTTCCACGTCGTAGATAATCGGCTTGCTGCTGTCGCCTGGACGCAGAAAATAACTGTGAAACGAGTGTACGCTCCGCTCTGCCGGAACCGTCTGTTTGGCGGCATAAAGTGCCTGACCAACCACCTGACCGCCAAATACCTGACGTAGCCCCAGATCTTCGCTTTGGCCGCGGAACAACCCTTCTTCGATTTTCTCCAGATCCAGCAGATCAAGGAGGTTTTGCAGTGCCTGGCTCATAAAGTTACTACCCTTATAATAATCATTTTGCTCAGTGTGCGGAATATCACGGTAAGACGTCAATATATTGCGTTATGGCACAGAGAAAATTGGCTGAATACTGAACATTATTAGGGGGGTAAGTGATTAATAGGCAGTGTTAAATGGATTTTTCAGTGTTTTGTGCTAACTTTAATGAGTGGGGTGGTGGAAGCCACCAACGTGTTGATAATAAAAAAGGAGACCGATCCATGAAACTCTGGCAAATCGTAGGTGGAGCTGCAGCATTAACCCTCACTCTGGCTGGCTGTGCCCAGAAGAGTGGCAATGTGCCTACTCCAACGGCGGGAAGCGCGGCGATTGCACAAACGCAGATTCAGGGCCCGGCGGTGACTGGTTCGGTTAACATTCGCCAGCGCATTGCGCTGCCGCCGGATGCGATACTGACCGTCACGCTCTCTGATGCTTCACTGGCGGACGCTCCGTCTAAAGTGATCGCCCAGCGTGCGGTACGTACCGACGGCAAGCAGGCGCCGTTTAATTTTGTATTGCCGTTCAACCCGGCTGATATTCAGCCTAATGCGCGTATTATCCTGAGCGCGGCAATCACGGTTAATGGGCAGCTGATCTTTATTACCGACACAATCCAGGAAGTGGTGAACCGTAACGGCACCCGTGCCGACCTGCTGCTGGTTCCGGTGCAAGGCATTCCGGTTCAGGCAACGCCAACGGCGATGCCGTAATCCGGTAGTCCTGAAGCAGTAAGCTATCAACAGCCTTTGCGCTCCGGCCAAAGGCTGTTTTTTTATCACCAGCGCCAGCCGTAAACCAACAGATCCACCGTGCTGTGGGCGCCAAAAATGATCCCTTCCCCAAGCAATGCCTGACGTTGGCGTTGGAAGTCCTCGCCCTGCTGCGAAATCTGCCCGTGCCGGTTAATCACCCGATGCCAGGGCAGGCTGCTGCCTTCCGGTAGGCGACGCAATACGCCGCCCACCTGACGTGCCGCACGTGGTGAACCGGCCAGACGCGCTACCTCACCGTAGGTCGTCACTTTGCCATAAGGAATGGCGGCCACGATGTGAAACACCCGCTGGCTGAATGAGGCGTCTTCTGATTCCATTTCTGTGTTCCTGCTGCGGCGAAATCCCAAGATCAAAGTGTGCCACAGCAGAGGTGGGTAAGAAAACAGCGGTTGGCCCCGGTTGGCTTGCTATTTGGCTGGTCATCACCGATAATGCCCACCGCTTCGCAGTACCAGAAGCCGTCAATGGGGGCCCTGTTGGTTCTCCCGCAACACTAACTTGTGAACTCGGTCAGATCCGGAAGGAAGCAGCCGCAGCAGGTGACGTGTGTGCCGGGATGTAGCTGGCAGGGCCTCCACCAATTTCAGCGCCGCATCATTCTTTCACTACTCTCTCGTATTTACTATCGCCGTAAAAATCTCGCTGCAGGAAAACTGCCGGCGCCGATTGCTCGCCAGCAATTCACCTCAGTGCTTCACCAGCGTAGCGAAATAGTACGCCAGCGGGATAGCCAACAGGTAAAGCCCGACCGGGACTTCACGCCATTTGCCGGCAATCACCTTGATGATGATGTAAAACAGCAGCCCACCTGCGATACCGGTGCCGAAGCTGTTGGCAATCAGCGTGATCATTACCATCATCAGCACCGGCAGGCCGTCGGTAAAGTTGGCCAAATCGACTTTGCGCAATCCACTGAACATATTCAGGCCGATCAGGATCAATGCCGGTGCGGTAGCCTCTTTCGGGATCATCAGGGCAATGGGGGTAAACAGCAGCATCAGCAAGAACATGATGGCTGCCGCCAGCGCCGTTAATCCAGTCTTGCCACCGGCTTCGGCAGCGGCTGACGATTCGATCAGCGCCGTGGCGGCTGGAATGCCGACCCAGGGCCCGAGAGCCGCTGCGATCGAGTCCACCATAAACGGCCGGTTGATGTGCGGCATGTTGCCGTGCTCGTCCAGTAACCCGGCTTCACCGCCGACGGCGAGCGTGGTGCCCATGGTGGAGAAAAACTCCGAGGCGAAAAAGACAAACAGGTAAGGCAGGAAGGCGATATTCAATGCACCAATCATATCGACGTGGCCGAGCACAGGGGCCAATGAGTGTGGCATTGCCATCAGACTGGCTGGAAGGTGCGTGACGCCGAATGGAATACCCACCAGCGTCGCGACCAGGATCGCCCACAAAATCGCGCCCGGGATACGTCGAGCCTGCAGGCCAATGGCCAGAAACAGACCGCACAGGGCGATCAACGCACCGGGTGCCGTGAAGTCACCCAGCATCAGCGCATTGGATTTGGCATTGGCCAGTACCAGCCCGGCGTTACGGAACCCCAGCACCGCAACAAATAATCCGATAGAGGCGGTCAGCCCCAGCTTGATGGACTGCGGTACCGAGCGGGTAACTACCTCGCGCAGCCCAAGACGAGTCAGGGCAAAAAACAAAATGCCGGACCAGCAGGCGATACCCAGCCCAATCTGCCAACCTATGCCTTCGCTACCCGCCAACGTCACGCCGACCAACACCGAACCGCCGATCCCTGGGCCAACGATAAACGGCAGATTACCGTAAAACGCCATAAGCAAGCTGCCGATCACAAACACCAGAATGGTGCCGGTGGTCACCGCGCCCTTATCCATGCCGCCGATGGCCAGCAATCCGGGGATTACCACCAACAAATAGGCCGCAGCCAGAAAACCGGTGATACCGGCCAGGCATTCGGTTTTGACATTGCTTTGCCGCGCATGCAGTTGAAAACGCCGTTGCAGCCAGCCCCCTGGTGTTGGAGCATTTACTGAATTCTCAGCCATATAGACAATCTCCGTTGCTACCCGTCGTATTTCAAGCCGCAGCGTTGTTGGCAACACTCACTTACCCCAGTAACTTACTTGAGTAAGCGCCTGAGGATGAGTGAGCGTGCCTGTCTAGCTGCAACTAGAAATCCATAGGGTATATATTGTTATTATGATTATTTTTACGCCGGGGTTTCCCAGCAGGCGATCAGTGGTTCGACAATTTGGCGCGTGGTGCCGTCGGTCAGGCCGAGATCGGTCAGGTGCGGCCCGGCGTTACATGCCAGACAGGTGCCCTCGATTGCCTTGAAAACCCGGTAGGGCGGTTCCCAATCGGCGATTTGTGCGCTCAGATCGCGCAGTTTTTTAAATTGTTGTGCCAATTCCGCGGCAGGCAAATCTGAAAGCATGCCGGCAATCGGCATCGCCACCTGAGCCAGAATTTCCCCGTTTTGACTTAGGGCCATGCCGCCACCGCAGGCGATCAGGGCATTGGCCGCCAGCGCCATATCGGTTGCGTTACGGCCCAGAACCACCAGGTTATGCGAGTCGTGTGAGTAGCTGGTGGCGATGGCACCGCGCAGTTCCCCCCAGCCTTCCAACAGTGCCAGTTGCGGGGTAGCCTGATGGCGACCATGGCGATGTTTCACCCAGATCAGGCTAAAGCCATCCGGTATCTGCACTTCGCCGTCGCGAACCTCGACGGTGGTTTCGTTCCACTGGGTAAAACGCGCGCCTTTAATGTGGCGCAGGGTGGCTTTACCGTGGCGGATCGCCGGGACTTTCAATATGAAATCTGCGGGAGTCAGTGGCGGGAGCCGCAGCGTATCGCGCGGCACCGTCACTTTCGGGTTTGCACTGAGCGGTGTCAGCATTTTTCCGTTCTGCGCCAGCAGCTTTCCTGCGACGTAGACCTGCCGCGCACTCAGTTGAGTGAGCGAATCAAAGACCACCAGATCGGCAATGCGGCCCGCGGCAATCAAGCCCAGATCGTTGCGTTGCAGGCGAATAGCGGCGTTAAGCGTCGCCATCCTCAATACGTCGGTTCCCGACATCCCCTGTTCGATCAGCATATTGAGTAACGCCACAATGCCGCCTTTTTGCAGCAGCATATCCGGCGGCACATCGTCGGTGCAGACGGTGACCTGCGAGGACAGGTGTGGCAACGTTTTTAGTGCCGCAACGATCTCGGGTAGCAGGTAAGGGTGAGATCCTCTGATCTCCAGCGTCAGTCCGGCGCGTAGTTTCTCCAGCGCGTCGGCTCCGGAGGTCAGCTCATGGTCGGACGTCACGCCCGCGGCCAGATAGGCCTGAAGCTGAGCGCCGCTCAGCCCACGTGCGTGACCTTCGATCAACTTGCCGCAGTTCAGCCCGGCGTTGAGGATATCCAGCATGCGTTCGCTGCCGTTCAGTACGCCGTGCATGTCCATCACCTCGGCAACCCCGCCGACTTCCGGCCAGGCCAACATGGTTTCCATTTCATGGCCGCCGAAATCAGCGCCGGACATTTCCAAACCTGGAGTGGAAGGGACGCTTGACGGTGCCGCACAGATCACCCTGAGCGGGAGACCACGGCTGGCGTCGACCGCGTAACGCACACCCTCAACACCGAGCACGTTGGCCAGTTCGTGTGGATCCCAGAAAATGGTAGTGGTGCCTTGGGCAACGACGATTTCGGCGTATTTTTCCGGCGGCAGGTGCGAGCTTTCAACGTGTACGTGGGTGTCGATCAGGCCGGGGCTCAGATATGCGCCGGCCAAGTCTTGCGTTTGAAGGGCTTCGGTCATAGTGCCACAGGGATGAACGCTGGCAATCAGTGCGCCGACGATGCCGACATCAGCGTTACGGATTTCACCGGTGGCCATATCGACCAGCGCAGCGTTTGTCAGCAGCAAATCAAAAGGAAGTTGGCCTAATGCGGCCTTCACCGCGCGTTGGCGTTCGCCCGCGCTGGTGTAATGAGTGGTCATGGTAATTACCCGGCATGATGACAGGGTTGTTACTCTAGGGGGGCGGGCAGGCTTTGCACAGATGATTTAATTTATTGCCTGATAAGAAACGTTTATGCTGTCGCAAACGTTTACTTGGTTGGCGAATGGAAACCTGACATGTCTGAACCCTGGCGCCGCTTGCCCGCGCTGTCTCTGAAGCAGATTCAATATTTCGTTACTCTGGCGCGGCTACGGCATTTTACCGATACCGCGAACCGTTTGGCGATCAGCCAACCGGCACTGAGTAGCGCGCTGCGACAGATAGAGTTGGTGCTGGGTGGAAAATTGGTGAATCGCACGGCTTCCGCGGTGACGTTGACCGAACAGGGGGCGGCAATTCTGCCGCATGCCGAGCGGCTGCTGAATGTGGCGCAGGCGTCCTTTGACGATATGCAGCGCATTATGTTGGCGGGGGGAGATGGGACCTTGCGCATCGGGTTGGTACCTTCGGTCAGCAGGCTGTTGTTTCCGGCCGTGCCACAGCTGCTGGCGGCGAATTTTCCGCGGCTGAGGGTTGAATTTCACGATCAAACTAATGATTCTCTGCTGCTGCAATTAGAGAACGGCATGATTGATTTTGGTATTGGGGCGCTCGATAGTTCCGTGCCGGAGTCGTTGGAGATATATCCGCTGCAGGAAGATCCCTTTGTGGTGGTTATGCGCCGTGATGACCCTTTGGCTGAATCACATCATCTGCCGTGGCGGCAATTAGCCCGGCGTGATATTGCGGTTTTTTCCAAGGGAAATATTAGCCGGCTGGTACTGGCATTGGCAGAAAGCCACCGTCTGAATTTAATCGCACGCTACCAGGTCGATTTTCTGGAGACGTTATACGGATTGGTACGTTCGGAATTAGCGGTCGCTATTTTACCTCAGCTTTACACCACCCATTTGAAAGACGATGAATTAACCGTGGTTCAACTGCAGCAACCGATGCTTAGCCGTACCGTGGCATTAATGCGCAGTGCACACAGAAATCACCCGGCATTAATTGAGGATTGTTTCCAATTGTTATTACAGGATTTTCAACGGCGGATGAAAGTGCAGTAAGTCAATGAGATAAATACGAGAATTTGCCTGACATTGAGGCCGATAGTCTATCGGCTCAACGCATCTCGAGCCTTGATTAACGTACGAACTTCCAAACGGCCGTTGGGATTTTATCGTAGAGCTTATTCATGGTGAGCTCAGCCAGACGGTGGTCAGCTGCAGAGTAAAACAGCTCCAATTCGTCATCCGAAAGCTCATACTTATTTTTTTCAATAACGCGTTCAAGGGTGTCAATAGTGGTGCATTTACGTAAACGCATCAGATAATCAGTTTTAGTCATGATAACCTTTGGTGTTATAAACCGTAGAATAGAATAATTTAGGGATAATTATCCCCTAAGATTTCATTGTCGTACAGATGCCCTCTCCTGAGAACATTCTGAATAATCGCGCCTTGGTTTTTTGCCAGCGACGCAGATCGGAATCATTGATACCGTAACTGCTGAACAGCGTGTAGGTATCATCGAGATATTCCTCGACTAACTCCGATAAATCACTTTCGTCCATGTATTTAATTTTATAACTCATCACAAACGAAGCAATATGTTCAATCAACTCATTAAGCTGGAGGTTGACGGAAGACGTTGGGTCGTTCACCCAGCCGTGGTGGCTGTCGCCCAGCGTGGCTATGCCTTCATCATACAAATTTTCGCACAAGAATTTCAGCTGAGCAATATCGTGCCTTTTAGGCGAATACTCATCCATATCATCCCCTCCGTAAGTCTTAATTTCGGTGTTGATAACACTCTGTGAGTAAGCTGATTTACATCATGGACAGAGGTAGCTTAATGACGGTGATAAAATAAACTTCCTATATAATGAATATAAATCATTTCTCCACGTCTGGCCTGCTGTTATTACGTAAACTTACAATTCATCTGCAGTAGATGGACGGGAGTTATCAATGATGTCAAAGCGCAAGCCCGATTCAGTCACGCTAAAAATCACGCTTTCGTTGATGTATTCCTCGGCGTTGATATCCAGACAGGCGTTGAAAATTGTCCATTTATAGCGGTAACTCATTGAATACTCGTGGCCGCTCAATTTATGAATATCAAGTATTTCTAATGAACCTTCACTATACCGTGCGCTTTCTGAATAAAAACTCAAGCCGCTGGTCAATGCCGGCACCAACTCTGACATTCTATCGTTAATCACTTTCTTTAGTTTTTTAACAGAAAGTGCTTCTATCATTGTGCTGTAGCTAAGAGTTACCTGCATTTAATGCCTGACCGTATAGCGATCCTATCTATTAATCTTACTCCTTTTTCATCCATACGTCGGTAAACTTTTCGTTAACCAGATGCTTTTTTACAGTAACTCAACGTTGTTTACCGGTTAATAACCCTGACGTTTCTCAGTATATCCCTGAAAGAGTTCCGCTGCTGTTCCAAAAATGGCGCTGGTCAACGCTAGTATCACTTTATTGTTACGTTCGGTTGCATTAATCACCGAGAGGGTGCTTGAGTCACAGAAGTGATTGTGATGTTATATTATAACAATAAATTCTCTCTCGTTTGGCCATGAAACTGACATCCACACCACAAGATGGCGATCTGCCGTCATTGAACTCGCTGTTCACCGCTTCCGCAGGCCTGCGCTGCGGTATTGCCGCTTTGCTGCTCGGCTTACTCTGGTTGGGCATCCATTGGGCGGTAGCGCTGCCATGATAACGCTACAAAAAGCCGTCATCGGCTATGGCGGAACGCCGTTGTTTCCCCCACTTAGCGGGCATTTCGCCGTAGGATCGCTGACCGCCGTGGTTGGCGTTAACGGCGCAGGTAAGTCTACGTTGCTGAAAACACTGGCTGGGCTTTTACCGCTGCAGGGCGGGAACTTACGTTTTAGCGGCAACAAATTACCGCGTATGGCGTATTTACCCCAACAGGCGGAACTGGATCGCCAGTTTCCGATCCTGGTGAGCGATCTGGTGGCGATGGGGAGCTGGCCGACCAGTGGGATGTTCGGTGGGTTGAATAAGCACGCGAAGCGGCAGATTAGCGAGGCGCTGGACAGGGTAAACATGACCGCTATGGCGCGCACTCCCGTCGGCGAGTTATCCGGTGGCCAACTTCAGCGGGTGTTGTTTGCCCGATTATTGGTGCAGCAGGCACCGCTTATTTTATTGGATGAACCCTTTACCGGCATCGATAGTTCCACCGTTCAGTTATTGCTTCAGGTGATCGCAGGTTTGCATCAGCAACGAAAAACGGTAATTGCCGTATTGCACGATATGTCGATGGTGGCGAATCACTTCCCACAGGCGCTGTTGCTGACCCCAGAGTGTTGCCACTGGGGTAAAGCCGACAGCGTGTTGGAACATATTCCTGCGTTAAATATTGCCAGCGCTCCGCTGTGCGGCAGAGGAGGGCGCAGTGATGTTGCTTGAGACATTAATTGATCCCTTTGCTTCCTTCGGTTTTATGCGGCGTGCACTGGTGGCCTGTTTTGCCTTGTCGATCAGCGCCGCGCCTTTGGGCGTTTTTTTACTGCTACGGCGCATGAGCCTGGTGGGTGATGCACTGTCGCATGCGGTGCTGCCGGGTGCGGCGATAGGGTATTTGATTTCCGGTATGTCGCTGGTGGCGATGGGCGTGGGGGGATTTATCGCCGGGCTCGCCGTGGCCATGCTGTCTGGGCTTGTCAGTCGTCGAACGCCGTTGAAAGAGGATGCCAGTTTTGCCGGTTTCTATCTGGGATCCCTGGCGCTGGGAGTCACACTTGTCTCCTTGCGTGGCTCTAATGTCGACTTGCTGCACGTGCTGTTCGGCTCGATCCTTGCTGTGGATACGCACGCCATTTTCATGGTCGGGGCGATAGCCAGTTTTTCACTTTTGTCGCTGGCGGCGCTGTATCGTGCACTGGTGATTGAGTCTTTCGACGCGACCTTTTTACGCGTTAGCGCCCCGCGCTGGTTAGCACTGATCCACGGGTTATTTTTAGCGCTGGTCGTGATCAATTTGGTGGCCGGTTTCCAAATCCTCGGCACCTTGATGTCGGTAGGGCTAATGATGCTGCCTGCCGCCAGCGCACGTTTTTGGGCCCGTAATCTGCCACATACGTTGGCGGTGGCGATGGGCATCGGCATGCTATCGAGTTTGATCGGCCTGGAGTGGTCGTATTACGCCTCGTTGCCTGCCGGCCCGGCTATTGTGCTCAGTGCCAGCGTGATCTTTTTTGGGTCGATTCTGTTTGGGACGCGTGGGGGGATCTTTTCCCTGGCGCGCCGTTGAGAAGTGTCATGTGCAAGGAGAAAGTATGAAACGTTTACCTATTACGCTGGCAGTCGCTGCTCTGCTGTCCAGCCCGTTGGCGATGGCGAAAACCGTAGATGCCGTTGCCAGTTTTTCCATCCTGGGCGATATCGTCAAGCAGGTAGGGGGGGAGCACGTTAAGGTCACCACCTTGGTGGGGCCGGACGGCGATCCGCACAGCTTTGAGCCTTCGCCTAAGGACAGCAAGGTGCTATCACAGGCCGACGTGGTGTTCGTCAGTGGTTTAGGCCTGGAAGGTTGGATCGATCGGCTGGTTAGCGCCTCGGGGTATAAAGGGCAGGTCATCACCGCATCGCAGGGAATAAATTCGCGCCAGATGGAAGACGATGGCAAAGAGATCACCGATCCTCATGCCTGGAACAGCATGAAAAATGGTGTGCAGTACGCCACAAACGTGATGAACGCGCTGATTGCCGCCGATCCTGAAGACGCCAATTATTTCCGCCAGCGCGGCGCAGAGTATATCCAACAGTTGCAGAAGCTGGATTTGTGGGCCAAAACGCAGTTTGCCGCAGTACCGCAGCAAAAGCGTAAGGTGCTGACCAGCCACGATGCTTTTGGCTACTTTGGGCAAGAATATGGCGTCACCTTCCTTGCCCCGGTCGGTTTCTCTACCGAAGCAGAGGCCAGCGCCAGCGACGTGGCCGGTTTGATCAAGCAGATCAAACAGGAAAAGGTGACCGCCTACTTTATTGAAAACCAGACCGACCCGCGCCTGGTGAAGCAGATTGCTGCGGCGACCGGGGCAAAAGCCGGTGGTGAGCTGTATCCTGAGGCGTTATCCCAACCGCAGGGGCCGGCAGCGAACTACGTGCAGGCATTCAAACACAATGTCGATACCTTACTGAGCAGTATGAAATAAACCCTCGTGTCCCCGTTATGATGGCGGGGACACTGATGACACTTCGGCTTTCTCCATAAAAAAAGCCCCGTTGAGCAGCAGCGGGGCTTTGCGACAGATGACACTACGGAAGTTAACGCTTTTTCTTACGTCCCTGTACCGCTTTAAAACGCGGGTTGGTTTTACAGATCACATAGATGCGACCTTTGCGGCGCACGACTTTGCAATCCGGATGGCGATTCTTCGCCGAACGCAATGAACTCAAAACCTGCATGTTGATTCCCTTTTACTTCTTGCCAAGAAAACGGCCAAAACGCTGCTGGAAACGTGCAGTGCTGCCCTCTTTGGAGAACTCCTTCTGCTTGCCGGTGTAGTACGGATGCGAAGCGGAAGAGACGTCGATAGTGACATACGGCCAGTTTTCACCGTCCAGCTCAATGGTGCGATCGGTGTGAATGGTCGATCCCACCTTAAAGTAGGCATTGGCACTCAGGTCGTGGAATACCACGGTACGATAATTTGGATGGATACCTGCTTTCATGATGCACTCTCATGTAATGTTATACTATAACAATAATTATGCGCTGCACGGCAGAGCGGATCAAGTACAAAATGCATCCGCAGCTAAATTAATGAGAGTGATTTTCATTAAGCAGATGAAGCAAAAGAAAAAGGCCGCATAAGCGGCCTTTTTTCAGGAGGGAAACAGCACTGAGTTATCAGTGATGCTCGACCGGATGGCTGTGTTCTATGTCTTCAGACTTCTTGCCGAAGCGGCGGCGAACCACCACGAAGAACACCGGAACAAAGAACAGGGCCAGCACGGTGGCGGTAATCATCCCGCCCATAACGCCGGTACCTACCGCGTTCTGTGCGCCGGAGCCTGCACCGTTACTGATAACCAACGGCAGTACCCCGAGGATGAAGGCCAGTGAGGTCATCAGGATTGGACGCAGACGCATACGTACCGCATCGAGCGTCGCTTCGATCAGACCCTTGCCCTCTTTCTCCATCAGATCCTTGGCGAATTCCACTATCAGGATGGCGTTCTTCGCCGACAGACCTATGGTGGTCAACAGCCCCACCTGGAAGTAAACGTCGTTGTTCATGCCGCGCATGGTTGCTGCCAGCAGAGCACCGATAACCCCTAGCGGAAGTACCAGCATGACCGAGAACGGAATCGACCAGCTTTCATACAGCGCTGCCAGACACAGGAATACGACCAGAATCGAAATGGCGTACAGCGCAGGCGCCTGGTTACCGGACAGACGTTCCTGATAGGACATACCGGTCCAATCGTAACCAATACCGCTCGGCAGTTTGGACGCCAGCTCTTCCATCATGTTCATCGCCTCACCGGTACTCTTACCCGGTGCCGCTTGTCCAAGAATTTCCATGGATGGCAGGCCGTTATAACGTTCCAGACGCGGAGAACCGTATTCCCATTTCGCCGTAGAGAACGCGGAGAAAGGAACCATCTGGCCAGTGCCGCCACGAACAAACCATTTATTGATATCTTCTGGCAGCATACGGAATGGCGCATCAGCCTGAACGTAGACCTTCTTCACACGACCGCGGTCGATGAAGTCGTTGACGTAGGTGCCACCCAGCGCGGTAGTCAGCGTACTGTTGATGGTGGTGATGCTCACGCCCAGCGCCTTGGCTTTCTCCTGATCGATGATCAGTTTGAACTGTGGCGTATCTTCCAGGCCGTTAGGACGCATGCCTACCAGCAGGTCCGGATGTTCGGCAGCCATGCCCAACAACTGGTTACGCGCTTCGGTCAGTTTTTCATGGCCTAAGCCACCCTGATCGATCAGTTCAAAGTCGAAACCTGTCGCAGTACCGAGTTCGATAATCGCCGGCAGGTTGAACGGGAATACCAGGCCTTCTTTAATCTGAGAGAACGCACCCATCGCGCGGCCGGCAATCGCAGGCACTTTATTGTGCTCACCGGAGCGTTCGGACCAGTCTTTCAGGCTGACGAATGACAGACCGTTGTTCTGGCCGTTACCGTTGAAGCCGAAGCCCGCTACGGTAAACACCGAGACCACGTTGTCCTTTTCCTTGGTCATGAAGTAGTCGGTGACTTCTTCCAGTACTTTAGCGGTACGCGCTTCAGTCGCACCCGCTGGCAGTTGAACCATGGTTAACAGGATGCCCTGGTCTTCTTCCGGCAGGAACGAGGACGGCAGGCGCAGGAACAACAGGCCCATGCCAACGACGATCAGCAGGTAGATCACCAGATAACGCCCGGTACTGCGCAGAATATTGGCTACGCTGTCGGTGTAGTGGTTGGTGCTCTTTTCGAACATGCGGTTAAACCAGCCGAAGAAGCCTGTTTTAATCCCATGATCGCCTTTCGGAACCGGTTTGAGCATGGTGGCGCAAAGTGCCGGCGTCAGGATCATCGCTACCAGAACCGACAGGGCCATCGCGGAAACGATGGTGATCGAGAACTGACGATAGATAGCACCGGTTGAACCACCGAAGAACGCCATTGGTACGAATACCGCTGACAGCACCATGGCGATACCGACCAACGCACCCTGGATTTGGCCCATCGATTTGCGGGTGGCTTCTTTCGGCGACAGTCCCTCTTCGGACATTACACGCTCGACGTTTTCCACCACCACGATGGCGTCATCCACCAACAGGCCTATCGCCAGCACCATACCGAACATCGTTAGGGTGTTGATCGAGAAGCCGAACGCCGCCAGGATCGCAAAGGTCCCCAGCAATACTACCGGTACCGCGATGGTTGGGATCAACGTCGCACGGAAGTTCTGCAGGAACAGGTACATGACCAGGAACACCAGCAAGATCGCCTCCATCAGCGTTTTTACTACTTCGTTGATGGAGATTTTAACGAACGGCGTGGTGTCGTACGGATAAACCACTTTCATCCCCTGCGGGAAGAAGGGTTCCATTTTGGTCAGTGCATCTTTTACGCCTTTAGCGGTGTTCAGGGCGTTGGCGCCGGTGGCCAGTTTGATCCCCAAACCTGCTGCCGGTTTACCGTTATAGCGTGCGGTTACCGCGTAGCTTTCTGCACCGCGTTCAATGTGCGCAACATCACTCAGGCGAACCTGAGAACCATCACTATTCACCTTCAGCAGAATTTTACCGAACTCTTCAGGAGAGGTCAGGCGAGTCTGCGCGATGATCGAGGCGTTCAGCTGTTGCCCCGGCACCGGTGGCATACCGCCCAGCTGCCCTGCGGCGATCTGGTTGTTTTGCTCGGTAATGGATGAGGTGACATCCGAAGTGGTCAACTGGAAATTATTCAGTTTGTTCGGATCCAGCCAGATACGCATGGCGTACTGGGCACCGAACAGCTGCACTTCACCCACGCCGGATGAACGGCTGATAGGATCTTTGATGTTGGAAGCTACGTAGTCCGCAATGTCATCCTGGGTCATGTTCGGATCGTCGGAAACGAAACCGGCCACCATCAGGAAGCTGCTGCTGGATTTTTCTACTTTCAGGCCCTGCTGCTGCACTTCTTGCGGCAGTAATGGGGTGGCCAACGACAGTTTGTTCTGGACCTGAACCTGCGCAATGTCAGGGTCGGTACCGGATTCAAACGTCAATGTAATGGTGACGCTACCAGAGGAATCGCTGGTGGAAGACATGTACATCAGATTATCGATACCGTTCATGTTCTGTTCGATAATCTGAGTGACGGTATCTTGCACCGTTTTGGCATCCGCGCCTGGATAGTTTGCGGAAATACTGACCGCCGGTGGTGCAATAGTTGGATACTGCGCAATCGGCAGTTTCATTATTGACAACACACCCGCCAACATGATGATGATGGCGATTACCCAGGCGAAAATCGGGCGATCTATAAAGAACTTAGCCATGTCTTACCGGCTCCTTTTTATGACTTCTGCGCTTCAGACTGCGGCTGCTTTTGCGCCTGAGTGTCAACTTCCTGCACTTTTACCTGAGCGCCCGGACGGACTTTCATCAAGCCGGTGACAATCACGCGGTCGCCGGCTTTCAAACCGTCGGTAACCAGCCATTTGTCGCCGATAGCCTGATCGGCCTTCAGCGTACGCAATTCAACTTTGTCGTCAGCACCTACCACCAGTGCAGTAGCATCGCCACGTGGGTTACGCGTCACACCCTGCTGCGGTACCAGCAATGCGTCGCTGCGCACACCTTCGTCCAGACGGGCGCGAACGAACATGCCCGGCAACAGCGTATCGTTCGGGTTAGGGAACACCGCACGAATGGTGATGGAACCGGTGGTTTCATCAACGGTGACGTCAGAGAATTCCAGCGTGCCTTCCTGAGCGTATTGCGCGCCGTTTTCAAGCAGCAGTTTCACTTTGGCTTTGCCGTTCTCTTGCTTCAGCGCACCGCTTGCCAGTTCTTGCTTCAGACGCAGGAAGTCGTTGCTCGACTGAGTCACGTCGACGTACATCGGATCAAGCTGCTGCACGGTAGACAGAGCGGTAGCTTGGCCGTTAGTGACCAGTGCCCCTTCGGTCACGGCAGATTTGCCGATACGGCCGGAGATTGGTGAAGTCACCTTGGTGTAAGCCAGGTTGATGCGCGCGGTTTCCACAGCGGCTTTGGCTGCCACAACAGCGGCTTCCGCCTGCTGCAGGTTGGAGACTGCGGTGTCGTAATCTTGCTTACTGATGTAACTGGTACCCAGCAATGGTTTGTAGCGGTTAACCGTCACGCGTGCGATAGACGCGCTGGCTTGGGCTTTCGCCAAATCGCCTTTAGCGCTGTCATAGGCTGCCTGATAGGTAGCAGGATCGATTTGATACAGGGAAGTACCTGCCTTGATATCGCTGCCTTCTACGAAGTTACGTTTCAGGATAATGCCGCTAACCTGAGGGCGAACTTCGGCGATACGATACGCAGCGGTACGACCAGGAAGATCGGTGGTGATGTTGAGAGGTTCTGCCTTCAATGTCACTACACCCACTTCGGGAGCCGGTGCCTGGGCGCCTTGCTGTTGGGTTTCTTTATCGTTACATCCTGTTAGCACTAAGCTGCCTGAAAGCATCAGAACTGCCGCCAGAGGCGTTAACCCTCTGTTTTTGTTCATAGAAAAACCTCAAGTGTCCGATTTCAAAATGATCAATGGATCACAAGCTTTAAAACCCATTGCTGCGTTAATTATTAGTGCGTGCTATGGTACATACATACACGAATGTATGTAAATCTCACTTCCCCGAAAAAACAACGCCATGGCACGAAAAACCAAACAGCAAGCGCAAGAAACTCGACAGCACATTCTTGACGCTGCGGTGCGAGAATTCTCTGAACGTGGCGTTTCTGCAACGTCCCTCACCGATATAGCCACCGCTGCTGGGGTGACGCGTGGCGCAATTTACTGGCACTTCAAGAATAAGGTAGACCTGTTTAACGAAGTTTGGGAGTTATCAGAGTCGAAAATAGGCGATCTCGAACTAGAGTATCAGGCAAAGTACCCTGAGAATCCACTGCGTATTTTACGCGAAATTCTAATTTATATTCTGACGGCTACGGTAGATGACGCACGCAGGCGTGCCCTGATGGAGATCGTTTTCCATAAGTGTGAATTTGTCGGTGAGATGCTCCCGTTGCAAGATGCCCGTAAAGTCCTCTATCTGGAAGGTTACGACCGTATTGAGTCCGTGCTGCGCAACAGTATGCGCCACGGCCAACTGCCGGCTGATTTACATACCCGCCGCGCTTCTATCATTCTGCGCGCCTACATTACCGGCCTGATGGAAAACTGGCTTTTTATGCCGGAAAGTTTTGATCTGAAAGCCGAGGCGGCGGTGTTGATCGACTCATTTATCGAAATGGCCCAATTCAGCCCCACCTTGCGAATAAAACCGGAGGAGGGGGAGCTGGTGGCACAGCCGTTGAGTGCAGAACATCATCATTTATAGGAGAAATACCATGTCATCCGTTGTTTTGATCGCCAATGGCGCCGCTTATGGTCACGAATCGCTGTTTAACGCGTTGCGTCTGGCGATTGCGCTGAAAGAGCAGCAGAGCGATCTCAACCTGAAACTGTTTTTGATGTCCGATGCGGTGGTCGCGGGCATTGCCGGGCAGCAGCCGCATGAAGGCTATCACCTGCAGCAAATGCTGGAAATCCTTACCGCGCAGCAGGTGCCGGTGAAATTGTGTAAAACCTGTGCCGATGCGCGCGGAGTCAGTCGGCTGCCGCTGGCGGACGGGGTGGAGATCGGAACGCTGGTGGAACTGGCACAGTGGACGTTGGCGGCGGAGAAAGTATTGACCTTCTAAGCCCGCGACATTTGTACATCACCCGCAACGCTTTTCTTATTCTTTGGCTCTCTGCGATCGTGATAATCTTTAGGCTTCTTTATTGATTCGAAGCCAAATCATGCATCGCAGGTTAGCCAAACGCCTTTTTCTGCCGCTCGTGTCGTTGTTCGGTGTGGAGTTCTCCCGCGCCTTCGCCCTGTTTTTGTTGATCGCTTTCTGTGCGGTTTGCCAACCTGCAGCCTATGCGGCACTCAATGGCGATGTGCCGTCACGCAGTGAAATACAAAGCCAGCTTGATGCGCTGAATAAGCAAAAGACGCTGACGCCGGTCAATAAACTCACGCAGCAAGACCTTACCCGAACCCTAGAACTGCTGGATGCCATCGATCGCACCAGGCAGGATGGCGCGCAGCTTAAGCAACAGCTGCAGCTGGCACCGGGCAAATTGCGCCAGGTCACCGACGATCTGGCGGCGCTCAAAACGCCGGTCGACAGTGCGGCCGCCCGGGCCGAACTGCTGCAGCTTTCCCTGCGCCAATTGGAAACCCGGCTTTACCAGACGCTCGATGACCTGCAGACGGCGCAGGAAAACCTGTCCACCTATAACAGCCAGCTGGTTTCGCTACAGACTCAACCGGAACGGGTGCAGAGCAGCATGTATACCGCGTCTCAGCGGCTGCAGGAAATTCGTAACCAGATCAACGATCAGACGCCGGGACAAAACTCGTTGCGTGACAGCCAACTGGTGATGCTGGCCACCGAGCAAACGCTGCTCAACGCGCAGATAGATCTGCAACGCAAAAGTCTGGAAGCCAACACTACCCTGCAAGATTTGCTGCAGAAGCAGCGCGATTATACGACCGGGCATATCGATGCGCTCGACCACAACGTGCAACTGTTGCAAGAAGTGGTCAACAGCAAGCGCCTGACGCTGTCGGAAAAAACCGCCAAAGAGGCGCAGAATCCGGAAGACGCTACGGATATCCAGCACGACCAGTTGGTCAGCAAAGAGCTGGACGTTAACCGCCAGCTCAGCCAGCGGCTGATTGCCGCCACGGAAGAGAGCAACGTACTGTTCCAGCAGAATATTCGGGTGAAGAACTGGCTGGATCGCGGCCTGCAGGCGGAGCGTAATCTCAAGGAGCAGATCCAGGTGCTGAAAGGCAGTCTGGTGCTGTCGCGCATTCTGTATCAGCAGCAACAAAGCCTGCCGCAGGGCACGTTGGTGGCGGATATGGGCACGCGTATTGCCGATCTGCGCCTGGAACAGTTTGATATCAACCAGCAGCGCGACGACCTGTTCAAGGGTGACGATTACATCAACAAACTGGTCGCCGACAGCAAAGAAAAAGCCAGCGCCGACGTGCTGGATGCTCTGAATGAAATCGTCGATATGCGCCGTGAACTGTTGGATCAGTTAAACAAACAGCTCAGTAATCAGTTGGCACAATCGATCAGCCTGCAGATCAACCAACAGCAGTTAACCAGCGTTAACAGCTCGCTGCGCGATACCCTGACTCAGCAGATTTTCTGGGTAAACAGCAACAAACCGGTCGATCTGGCGTGGCTGAAAGCTTTGCCAGGGGCGGTTAGAGATCAACTGGCTGCGCTCGATTTCAAAGTCGACTTTGGCAAAATACTGCAGGGCGGACTGAATTCACTGGTCATGCTGATCCCGCTGCTGTTGCTGATCGGCCTGTTGCGCTGGCGTTACAAGCTGATAGACACCCACTTGCAGAAACTGGCCAATGACGTGGGGCAGTTAAAGCGTGATAGCCAGATGCACACCCCCAGGGCCATTGTGTTGACTCTGCTGAAGGTCCTGCCCGGTTCGGCATTGCTGTTGGGGGTGGGGTTCTGGTGTTACCGTGCAGAAATCGGTCTCAGTGACTTTCTCTGGGCGTTGTCGCAACAGTTGGCGCTGTTCTGGCTGATATTCGGCTTTACCTACCGCACGCTGGCACCTGGCGGCATCTGCGAACGGCATTTCAACTTCGCCGCCGAGCTTTGTGCGCATTATCGTCGTCAGACGGTGCGCCTTGGGCTGGCGCTGTTACCGCTGATTTTCTGGTCGGTGCTGGGCGAGAAAGCACCACTGCGGTTGGTGGAAGACGTTATCGGCCAGGTGGTGGTGATGTTGACGTTGGCACTGCTGGCAGTGCTGGTGTTTCCGTTGTGCCGCGACAGCTGGCGTGAAAAGGGCTCGCACGCGGTAAGGCTGATCATTGTCACCGCCATTGCCGCTACGCCGCTGATCCTGCTGGGGCTGATGTTCGCCGGCTATTTCTATACCACGTTGCGGTTAGCCGGCCGCTGGATCGACAGCCTGTATCTGTTCTTCCTGTGGAATATCGTCTATCTGACCGCCATTCGCGGGCTGAGCGTCGCGGCGCGCCGTCTGGCTTACCGCCGCGCGATAGCTCGTCGTCAGAGCCTGGCGAAGGAGAAAGAGGGGGCTGAAGGGGGTGAACCGGTTGAGGAGCCGCCTTTGGCGCTCGATCAGATCAACCAGCAGTCGCTGCGGCTGACCACCATGGTGCTGTTTATTATCTTCGCCAGCGCCCTGTATGGCATTTGGTCAGATTTGGTGACGGTCATTTCGTACCTGGACAGCATTACGCTGTGGCATTACACCACCACTGTCGCCGGCAGCAGCGTGGCGCAGGCGGTGACGCTGGGCAACATGATGGTAGCGATAGCGGCGGTGATTGTCGCTTACGTGATGACGCGCAACCTGCCCGGTCTGCTGGAAGTGGTGGTGCTGTCGCGGCTGCAACTGCGGCAGGGGACGTCTTACGCCGTCACCACCATACTCACCTACCTGATCACCACTGTGGGCGCGGTCACTGCACTGGGCTCGCTGGGTGTTTCCTGGGATAAATTGCAGTGGTTGGCCGCCGGTTTGACCGTCGGGTTGGGCTTCGGGCTGCAGGAGATTTTCGCCAACTTTGTTTCCGGCCTGATCATCCTGTTCGAACGGCCGATCCGTATCGGCGACACCATTACTATTGGCACTTTCTCCGGTTCGGTCAGCAAAATCCGCATTCGTGCCACCACCATCACTGACTTTGACCGCAAAGAGGTGATCATTCCGAATAAGGCATTTGTGACCGAACGCCTGATCAACTGGTCGCTGTCGGACACCATCACCCGCGTTTTAATCAAGGTAGGGGTGGCCTACGGCTCCGATTTGGATAAGGTGAAAGCGGTGCTGCTCAAGGCGGCGCATGATAACCCACGCGTGATGAGCGATCCGGAGCCGCAGGTGTTCTTCCTGAATTTCGGTGCCAGCACGCTGGATCATGAACTGCGCCTTTACGTGCGTGAGCTACGCGACCGCAGCTATACCGTTGACGAACTGAATCGCTCTATCGAACGCCTGTGTCGCGAAAACGACATCAACATTGCTTTCAACCAGCTCGAGGTCTATTTGCACAATCAGCAGGGCAACGAGGTGCAGGAAGTAAAACGGACGCTATCGTCGGATAAGGACGGCTCATCGGTAGGGGAGTAGAACGAGGATCCTGGGTTCAGCGCAGGCTGAACCCTTTTCACTGCCCGACGGGCAGATATGGGGAGGTAACGCCGTTGCGCTGCAGCTTTTCCTGGTAGTCACGTTTGACAATATCCAGCGCCGCCAGCGCGGTGGCGGGATCGATCTCATTGCATTCCAGCAGGTAAATCAGATCTACCGCCAGTTGCAATTCTGGTGAGGCATTTTCTAGAGACATAAAACCCACGTTTTAATTGAGATGAATGATACTTCGTTCGGCTGAGTATAGTGAACAAGCCCGATTGGGGGGAATAATCATTAAAATATTGTGATAAATCTTCAAAAACCGTTTTCTTTACGTTCAATACTGCGCTCAATGCGCGTCAGCGCTTGACGGCAACGCGTCAGTCGGCCTTCTAACGCAGCCAGCTCATGTTGAAGCTTTTGCTGTGCCGCCAGCGTCGTCTGCCTTCCCAGCAGGCTTTCCCGATCCTGAATCATTGCAATGATCCGACGTTCATAATCCTGATGTTCGGCCAGCTTGTGATACAGATCGACCGCTGCCACCTCTTTGGGCTGATTCTTACGGCGCAGCGTCTGGGTTGCCAGCTCGCGTTGCAGGGCGGTGAGCTGTGCCAGCAACTTTTCAGCCAGAAAGGCCACCTGAGTGGTGCGATTGTCGTTGGCCGCCGTCTGCAACTGGGCGAAGTTCTTTTGCACTTCGGCCAGATAATCGCGCAGTCGTGTACCGCGGTTAGAAAACAGCGCAGTATCGAAGCGTGCCTGAGGGATCGGCGCGTCGCCGCGGGGCGTGATCTCGCTGGCCAATACCTTGATTTGTTGTTCTAACGCTTCTAAAAGACGCTGGGTGCTCACGTCGGCTCCATTGGGGTGTTAGTGGGCTCAGCTTGCCCGCGATCGCGTCGTGAAACAAGCGCCGTGCATATATTCCGCCCGTTGCGGCTGGTGGCACGGGGGAAGGCGGTGATAAAGTAACGCCAGACAGGTTGATGGACAAGGGCTCGCATGACGCGTTGGTTATTGATTATCCTCGGTTGGTTGGCGGTGGTGTTGGCGACGTTGGGCGTGGTATTACCACTGCTGCCGACGACGCCGTTTCTGCTGTTGGCCGCCTGGTGCTTCGCCCGTTCGTCACCACGCTTCCACAGTTGGCTATTGTACCGCTCCTGGTTCGGGCCTTATCTGCGCCATTGGCAGCAGCATCGCGCCTTACCGCCAGGGGCTAAATGGAAGGCGGTGGTGGTGATTGTGCTGACATTCGCACTTTCGTTGTGGCTAGTGAAAATCTGGTGGGTGCGTGGAGTGCTGTTGCTGATGCTGGCTATTTTGCTGACCTTCATGTTGCGCTTGCCGGTTGTTGACTTATCGCAACAAAAACAGCGCTGATTGTGGCCTATGATATTCAATAGCTTTCAGGCTGCGTTTTGAAAGATGCAGGGGAAAGTTGCATTTGTCCGTCAGTTTGCATAGATTTGGGCGTTTTCGTGCGCGGGTGGCCTCCCATTCCCTGTTTATGCCGGGATCGGGTTCCAGACGATCGGCGCGCAAGTCATCAGGCAGTTTTATCAGGCAATAATTATGACCGCTACTGCACAGCAGCTTCAGTTTATTAAAGACAGTATCAAAACCATTCCGGATTACCCTAAGCCGGGCATACTGTTCCGTGACGTCACCAGCCTGCTGGAAAACCCGCTGGCTTATGCTGCCAGCATCGAATTGCTGGTTGAGCGCTTTCGCGAAGCGGGCGTGACCAAAGTGGTTGGCACCGAAGCGCGTGGTTTCCTGTTTGGCGCACCGGTAGCATTGGCGCTGGGCGTAGGTTTTGTTCCGGTGCGTAAACCGGGTAAGCTGCCGCGCGCGACGCTCAGCGAAAGCTATGAGCTGGAATACGGTACTGACCAACTGGAAATACACACCGATGCCATCAGTGCCGGTGATAAAGTGCTGGTGGTGGACGATCTGCTGGCAACCGGTGGCACCATCGAAGCCACCGCAAAACTGATCCGCCGTCTGGGCGGTGAAGTTAAAGACGCTGCTTTCATCATTAACCTGCCGGATCTCGGCGGTGAAGCGCGTTTGAACTCACTGGGTATTGAATGCTACTGCCTGGTGAACTTCGCCGGCCACTGATCTGCATTACCACAACGGCCTCGCGGATCGCCGCGGGGCTGTGTTAGCATGACCCTCCAGATTACTCGACTTTTCCGGTATTAATGAGCTATCAGGTTCTTGCCCGTAAGTGGCGCCCTCAAACGTTTGCAGATGTTGTCGGACAGGAACATGTCCTGACTGCGCTGGCTAACGGCCTCTCGCTGGGGCGGATTCATCACGCCTATCTGTTCTCGGGCACGCGCGGCGTGGGTAAAACCACCATTGCGCGCTTGCTGGCCAAAGGCCTGAACTGTGAAACCGGCATCACCGCCACGCCGTGCGGTCAATGCGACAACTGCCGCGAGATTGAGCAGGGGCGCTTTGTTGATCTGATCGAGATCGACGCCGCGTCCAGAACCAAGGTGGAAGATACCCGCGATCTGCTGGATAACGTCCAGTACGCACCCGCCCGCGGCCGCTTCAAGGTTTACCTGATTGACGAAGTGCACATGCTCTCGCGTCACAGCTTCAATGCGCTGTTGAAAACGCTGGAAGAGCCGCCTTCTCACGTCAAATTCCTGCTGGCGACGACCGATCCGCAAAAGCTGCCGGTCACTATCCTGTCGCGCTGCCTGCAATTTCATCTTAAGGCTCTGGATGTCGAGCAGATCCGCAACCAGTTGGAAACGGTTCTGCAGGCAGAACAAATCACCAGCGACCAGCGCGCGCTGCAGCTGATAGCACGTGCTGCCGACGGCAGTATGCGTGACGCGTTGAGCCTCACCGACCAGGCTATCGCGATGGGGCAAGGGCAGGTGACCACCACCACCGTCAGCCAAATGCTCGGTACGTTGGACGACGAACAGCCGTTGGCAATCCTCGAAGCGCTGGTGAGCGCTGATGGCGAAAAGGTGATGGCGCAGGTCGCGCAAGCCGCTTCACGCGGTGTTGACTGGGAAAACCTGCTGATCGAAACGCTGGCCTTGCTACACCGGATCGCGATGGTGCAGTTACTGCCATCGGTACTGGACAATCATTACGCCGCCATTGAACAGCGGCTGCGTGAGCTGGCGCGTACTTTGCCGCCGACGGACGTACAGCTTTATTACCAAACCCTGCTGGTCGGCCGTAAAGAGCTGGCCTTTGCCCCGGATCGCCGTATGGGGGTTGAGATGACCCTGCTGCGTGCGCTGGCATTTCACCCGAAAGCGGTGATCCCTGAGCCGGTGGCGATGGTGCAAACCGCACCGGCGCAGATGGCGCAACCGCAGGCTCAGCAGGTGGCTCAGCCACCACAGTTTCAGGACGCGCCACCGCCGTTAGGCCAGGTTGCGCCACAGAATAATCAGCAGGCTAATTTACCGGATGCCACAGCACAATTATTAAAGGCGCGCACCCAGCTGTTGCGGCAGGGAGCATCCACACCAAAAAAGAGTGAACCGGCGGCGCCAGGAAAAGCGCGGCCGGCAAACTCAGCACTGGAGCGGTTGGCTTCCGTGACTGAGCGCAGCCAGCAGCGCCAGGCGGAAAAACTTGTTCAGCAAAAACCGGCCAAGCCGGAAGCTTATCGCTGGCGTGCACAGACCGAGCCCGAGGCAGAGCCGGAACCGCTGGCGACGCCAAAAGCGCTGCGCACGGCTCTTGAGCATGAAAAAACGCCCGAACTGTCAGCCAAGCTGGTGGTGGAGTCGCTGGAACGCGATGCCTGGGCGGCAGAAATCGATAAGCTGAAAATTCCAAAACTGGTGCAGCAACTGGCGTTGAACGCGGTTAAAGAAGTGCTGGAACCAGGTAAAATTTGTCTCCATCTGCGGTCGTCGCAGCGCCATCTGAACTCGCCTTCGGCGCAGAAGGTGTTGACCGATGCACTCACCGAGCTGTACGGCAGTCCGGTTGAACTGACCGTGGTGGAAGACGATAATCCGGCGGAGCGGACTCCGCTGGAGTGGCGCCAAGCCATTTATGAAGAAAAACTGGCGCAGGCGCGCCAGTCGATCGTTGCGGATACCAATATCCAAACGCTGCGCCGGTTCTTCGACGCAGACCTGGATGAAGAGAGTATTCGCCCCATTTAAACGCCGCGTAAAGTGCGCGGCCCTAGCGACGAGAGACGACTATGTTTGGTAAAGGCGGTCTGGGCAACCTGATGAAGCAAGCCCAGCAAATGCAAGAAAAAATGCAGCAGATGCAGGAAGAAGTCGCCAAATTGGAAGTGACTGGCGAATCTGGCGCCGGTCTGGTGAAAGTCACCATCAACGGTGCGCACAACTGCCGTCGTGTGGAGATCGATCAGAGTCTGATGGAAGACGACAAAGACATGCTGGAAGATCTGATCGCCGCTGCGATTAACGATGCTGCGCGCCGTATCGACGAAACCCAGAAAGAGAAGATGGCGTCTGTATCCAGCGGCATGCAACTGCCACCTGGCTTTAAGATGCCGTTCTAATGCAGACCAGCCCGCTCCTTGAAACACTGATGGAGGCGTTGCGCTGCCTGCCGGGCGTTGGCCCGAAGTCGGCGCAGCGTATGGCGTTCCAGCTGTTGCAGCGCGATCGCAGTGGTGGGATGCGTCTGGCGCAGGCGCTGACCCGCGCCATGTCAGAGATTGGCCACTGTGCCGATTGCCGTACGTTCACCGAGCAGGACGTTTGCACCATCTGCGCCAATCCGCGCCGTCAGCAAAACGGCCAGATCTGCGTGGTGGAAAGCCCGGCGGATATTCACGCCATCGAGCAGACCGGCCAGTTTGCCGGACGTTACTTTGTGCTGATGGGCCATCTGTCGCCGATGGACGGCATTGGGCCCGGTGATATCGGTCTGGATCGGCTGGAGCAACGGCTGGAAAAAGAAAGCATCACTGAAGTGATCCTGGCCACCAACCCGACGGTGGAAGGTGAGGCAACCGCCAACTATATCGCCGAGATGTGCGGCCAGTATGGCGTGGTCGCCAGCCGCATAGCCCACGGCGTGCCGGTGGGCGGTGAACTGGAAATGGTCGACGGTACCACGTTGTCGCATTCATTGGCCGGTCGTCACGTTATCAAGTTTTGATGTTTTCCTCTGATGGGGCTATTTGGCCCCGTCAGCTATCTGCAAAAATTTCCCGCCAGCCGCTTGAAAAACAACGCCCTTGTCCCCACTTAATCCTCATTGTTCGCTTTTGGTAGCTATTGTCTTTGAGGTAATCAATGAGTATGAAAGGTCAAGAAACCCGTGGTTTCCAGTCTGAAGTAAAACAACTGCTTCATTTGATGATTCATTCGCTGTACTCCAATAAAGAAATTTTCCTGCGCGAGCTGATCTCCAACGCCTCGGATGCCGCCGATAAGCTGCGTTTCCGCGCACTGTCGACGCCTGAGCTGTATGAAGGTGACGGCGAGCTGCGTGTGCGCCTTTCCTTCGATAAAGAACAGCGTACGTTGACCATTGCCGACAACGGTATTGGCATGAGCCGTGAGGAAGTGATTGAAAACCTGGGTACCATCGCCAAGTCAGGTACCAAAGCCTTCCTGGAATCCATCGGTTCCGATCAGGCCAAAGACAGCCAGCTGATTGGTCAGTTCGGCGTGGGTTTCTACTCCGCGTTCATCGTGGCGGATAAAGTCACCGTGCGCACTCGTGCCGCGGGCGCTCCGGCCGATCAAGGCGTGTTCTGGGAATCTGTCGGCGAAGGCGATTACACCATTGCCGATATCAGCAAAGAAGATCGCGGTACCGAAATTACCCTGCATCTGCGCGAAGGCGAAGATGAGTATCTCGATGCCTGGCGTCTGCGTTCCGTGATCGGCAAATACTCCGACCACATTGCACTGCCGGTTGAGATTGAAAGCAAAAACGAAGAAGACGGCACCGTCACCTGGGAAAAAATCAACAAGGCGCAGGCCCTGTGGACCCGCAGCAAGGCTGACGTGACCGACGAAGAATACAAAGAGTTCTACAAGCACATCGCGCACGACTTTACCGATCCGCTGAGCTGGAGCCACAACCGGGTGGAAGGCAAGCAGGAATACACCAGCCTGCTGTACATTCCTGCCCAGGCGCCATGGGACATGTGGAACCGCGATCACAAGCACGGTCTGAAGCTGTACGTGCAGCGCGTGTTCATCATGGACGACGCTGAACAGTTCATGCCGAACTACCTGCGTTTCGTGCGTGGCCTGATCGATTCCAACGATCTGCCGCTGAACGTTTCGCGTGAGATCCTGCAAGACAGCCGTGTGACCCAGAACCTGCGCGGTGCGCTGACCAAGCGTGTGTTGCAGATGCTGGAGAAACTGGCTAAAGACGATGCGGAAGGCTACCAGAAGTTCTGGCAGCAGTTTGGTCTGGTGTTGAAAGAGGGCCCGGCGGAAGATGGTGGCAACAAAGAAGCCATTGCTAAGCTGCTGCGCTTTGCTTCCACCCACAATGACAGCTCGGCGCAAACCGTCTCGCTGGAAGAGTACGTGGGCCGCATGGCAGAAGGGCAGGAGAAGATTTATTACATCACCGCCGACAGCTATGCCGCCGCCAAGAGCAGCCCGCACCTGGAACTGTTCCGCAAGAAAGGCATCGAAGTGCTGCTGCTTTCCGACCGCATCGACGAATGGATGATGAGCTACCTGACCGAGTTCGACGGCAAGCCGTTCCAATCCGTCAGCAAGGCAGATGACGCGTTGGACAAGCTGGCAGACGAAACCGAAGAGCAGAAGGCCGCCGAGAAGCAGCTGGAGCCCTTTGTTGACCGTGTGAAAACCCTGCTGGGCGATCGCGTGAAGGACGTGCGTCTGACGCACCGCCTGACCGACACGCCGGCTATCGTTATCACCGATGCCGACGAAATGAGCACCCAGATGGCGAAGCTGTTTGCCGCTGCGGGCCAGGAAGCGCCGGCGGTGAAGTACATTTTCGAACTGAATCCGGAGCATGCGTTGGTCAAACGCGCATCCGATGTGGGCGATAACGAACAATTCGCCGAATGGATTGATCTGTTATTGGATCAGGCACTGCTGGCTGAACGCGGCACCCTGGAGGATCCAAATCAGTTTATCCGTCGTATGAATAAACTGTTGTCCGCATAATTCCGAGTATATACGCCCAAAATCCGCGAATTTTGGGCGTATTTTTTTGTTTTTCCTGCCGATTTTCCGCGCTTTATTCTCTGTTTCCTCCCTTTGGCGCCGCAATCGATTTCCTCGCGTACCTTGAGCCAGCCCCCCCTGAAATGGTATGGTTGAGCGTTTTCGCAATTTTATAAAAACTACATAGCAAGGGGATTTACGCAATGCGTATCATTCTGCTGGGCGCTCCGGGCGCTGGTAAAGGTACTCAGGCTCAATTCATCATGGAGAAATACGGTATTCCGCAAATCTCCACGGGTGATATGTTGCGCGCAGCCGTGAAGGCAGGCAGTGAATTGGGCAAGCAGGCGAAAGAAATCATGGACGCCGGCAAGCTGGTGACCGATGAGTTGGTCATTGCACTGGTTAAAGAACGCATCACCCAGGAAGATTGCCGTAAAGGTTTTCTGCTGGACGGTTTCCCGCGCACCATTCCACAGGCTGACGCGATGAAAGAAGCCGGCATCAATGTGGATTACGTGCTGGAATTTGACGTACCGGACGAGCTGATTATCGATCGCATCGTTGGTCGTCGCGTACATGCCCCTTCTGGCCGCGTGTACCACATTAAATTCAATCCGCCGAAGGTGGAAGGTAAAGACGACGCGACCGGTGAAGAACTGACAACTCGTAAAGACGATCAGGAAGAAACCGTACGTAAACGTCTGGTGGAATACCATCAGATGACTGCACCGCTGATTTCCTACTACAGCAAAGAAGCTGCTGCAGGTAACACCCAATACCGTAAAATCGACGGCACCCGCAAAGTGACCGAAGTGAGCGCCGAACTGGCGAACATCCTCGGCTAATCGGTTTTTCATTGCTGTGCATAGCGCCAGGCCTCATCCGCCTGGCGTTTTTTTTATTATTTACCCGCCGAATTGTGATCGCCGTGGCTTGTTGCGCCTGTGCCCTTTAATCCACCGAGAGAAATGGCGTATAACTCCCCCATCTTAATCCCCGGGGACAATCCGCATGCTCAGACCAACCCATTTGCTGGCAGAATCTACCGCACGCCAGATCGTGCAGCGGGCGATGAGCATCATCAGCCATTCTGTCAATGTGATGGACAGCAACGGCGTCATCATCGCTTCCGGCAACCCCTCACGCCTGTTCCAGCGTCATGAAGGCGCTGTTCTGGCGCTGACCGAAAACCGGGTGGTGGAAATCGATGCGGTGACTGCCGCGCACCTCAAGGGAGTGCGGCCCGGCATCAATTTGCCCTTCAGTTTTCACAGCCAACAGGTAGGGGTGATCGGTATTTCCGGTGAACCCGCGCAGGTACGTGCCTATGCCGAACTGGTGAAAATGGCGGCCGAAATGATGGTGGAGCAGGCGGCGTTGCTGGATCAACATCAGTGGGAAAAACGCTACCGCGAGGAACTGGCCAATCAGTTGCTGCAACCGCAGCCGGCATCAGGCTCGCTGGAGGCGATGGCCGCCTACCTGGGGTTAGATCTGCAACAGTCACGGATTGTCTGGATTGCGGAATTACAGGACACGCAGCCGCACCTGCTGCGTGAATTGCTGACGGAGCTGGAGCAGACTCAGCGCGAAGCGCTGATCGCCATCACCGGGTTCAACGAAATGATCCTGCTGCGTCCTGCCAGTCTGGTGCAGGGGGAGTGGAATGTGAAGCAGGAGCGCAAACAGGCGCAGCAGTTGCAGAGCCAGCTTCAGTCGCGTTTCAACCTGCGGTTGATTGTCGGTGGTTTCTTTAGCGGCGAAGCAGGGTTGCACCGTTCAAGCCTGACGGCTCGCGCCACCCAGGCGATGGCGAAACGCTTGAAGTTACGGCACAAGACGCTGTTTTACCAAGATTATCCGCTACCGTCACTGCTGTGCGATCTGGGTGAAGACTGGCGGGCTCAAGAGCTTTCCCGCCCCTGGCAGGTTTTGGGCGAACAGGATGAAAAAGGAGTATTACGCAGCACGCTGAGGCACTATTTTTCGCGGAATTGTGATCAGACGCAGACCGCCGCCGAGCTTCATATTCACGTCAATACCTTGCGCTATCGCCTGCAGCGTATTGAAGCCATTACTGAATTAAAAATCAATCAGTTAACGGACGCCTTGCAGCTGTATATCGGCATGCTGATGCACGGCTGAGTTGTGTAAAACCACAACTTTCCGCTGTGTGCGCATGCATGTTTTTGTGGCTTTCTCTCACGCCAATGTCTGGCGCTCAGGATATGTTTTCCCCACACCAACAACGGGGAAAACAATAATGACAACGGTATCCACGCTTGGGGCGCTGGTGGCATTGGTCGTCGCTATCGTCCTGATTTTACGCAAGGTCCCGCCTGCCTACGGCATGATTGCCGGTGCGCTGGCGGGCGGATTATGCGGCGGCGCCGATCTGGTGCAGACCGTGACGCTGATGATCACCGGTGCGCAGGGCATTACCAATGCCGTGATGCGCATTTTGGCGGCGGGGGTGCTGGCCGGGGTGTTGATCGAGTCCGGCGCGGCGCACACCATCGCTGAAACCATCGTCCGCAAAGTCGGGGAAACCCGTGCGCTGTTAGCGCTGGCGGTAGCTACACTGATCCTGACGGCAGTGGGCGTATTTATCGACGTTGCGGTGATCACCGTGGCGCCGATTGCCCTTTCCATCGCTCAGAAGGCCGGGATCTCGCGTGCGGCGATACTGCTGGCGATGATCGGCGGCGGCAAGGCCGGTAACGTGATGTCACCAAACCCCAACACCATTGCCGCGGCCGACAACTTCCACGTGCCGCTGACCTCGGTGATGATGGCCGGTATCGTGCCAGGATTGTGCGGATTGATCGTGGCCTATCTGCTGGCCCGCCGTTTGAGTGATAAGGGCGATAAGGTGATGGCGGAAGAGCTGACGCAGCAAGCCGAAGGCATTCGTCCGGGCTTTGCGGCGGCGATCAGCGCACCCTTGGTTGCCATTGTTCTGCTGTCGCTGCGGCCGATCGCCGGTATTGCCATCGATCCGCTGATAGCGCTGCCGCTGGGCGGTCTGGTGGGCGCATTGCTGATGGGCCGCATCCGCCAGTGCAACCAGTTTATGGTTTCCGGCCTGTCCCGTATGGCGCCGGTGGCGATTATGCTGCTTGGCACCGGTACGCTGGCAGGCATTATCGCCAACTCTTCGCTGAAGGACGTGCTCATCAGCGGGTTGACCAGCACCGGCATGCCGGCCTGGCTGCTGGCTCCGCTTTCTGGGGCATTAATGTCGATGGCCACCGCTTCGACAACCGCCGGTACCGCCGTGGCATCCGGTGTCTTCAGCAGCACTCTGCTGGAGCTGGGCGTCAGCGGGCTGGCGGGAGCGGCTATGATCCATGCCGGCGCGACGGTGCTGGATCACCTGCCGCACGGCAGCTTCTTCCATGCCACCGGCGGCAGCGTCAATATGGCCGTGCATCAACGGTTGAAGCTACTGCCTTATGAAACACTGGTCGGTTTTACCATCGCGGCCGTCTCGGCGGTGATGTTTGGCGTATTTAATCTGGCGGGATAAGGAAGAGTAATGAAAACGCTGAAAAAAGTGGTGATTGCGCCGGATTCGTTTAAAGAAAGCCTGAGTGCGTTGGAGGTGGCGGAAGCCATCGAACGCGGCTTCCGCCAGATCTTCCCGCAGGTACAGTATGTGAAGCTACCCATGGCGGACGGCGGCGAAGGCACGGTGGATTCGATGGTGGCAGCTACGGGCGGGGAAATCGTCAGGGTCACGGTCACTGGGCCGTTGGGCCAGCCGGTACAGGCCTTCTATGGTTTGCTGGGAGAGGGAGAAACTGCCGTTATCGAGATGGCGGCGGCTTCCGGGTTGCATCTGGCTCCCAAGGCGCAGCGAGATCCGCGCATGACCACCAGTTATGGCACCGGTGAGCTGATCCAGGCTGCGTTGGATCGCGGCGTTAAGACGATTATTCTTGGCATTGGCGGCAGCGCCACCAACGACGGCGGGGCCGGTATGATGCAGGCGCTTGGGGCCAGACTGCTGGACGATAATCGACAGGCTTTGCCGCCTGGAGGGGCCGCGCTGGCGCAGTTGGCCTATATCGATCTTTCCGGGGTGGATCCGCGTCTGCAGCAGGTGAGCATCACGGCGGCCTGCGACGTGGATAATCCTTTGTGTGGTGCTAACGGAGCCTCCGCGGTGTTTGGCCCGCAGAAGGGAGCCACGCCGGAAATGGCCACGCAGTTGGATGCGGCGCTGTGCCATTACGGCACATTGCTGGAACAGGCTACCGGGCGTGAGGTTATCAACGTGCCCGGCGCAGGAGCGGCAGGGGGAATGGGTGCGGCATTGCTTGGCATGCTAAACGCCCGGTTGCGCCCCGGTATTGAGATCGTGATCGAAACCCTTCAATTGGAAGAGGCGTTGCGTGATGCCGACCTGGTGATCACCGGCGAAGGGCGACTGGACAGTCAGTCTATCCACGGCAAAACGCCGATTGGCGTGGCGCGGGTGGCCAAACGCTTTGGTTTGCCGGTGATCGGCATTGCCGGCAGCCTGTCGAAAGATTATCAGGTGGTGCACCAGCACGGAATTGACGCCGCTTTTTCGGTGCTCGATCGCGTTGTCTCTCTGGAGGAAGCGTTGGCGGAAGCGGCCGATAACCTGGAGGTGACGGCGCGTAATGTGGCGGCGGTCTGGCGACTGGCGCAGAGTTAATATCATTCCCCTTTATCATGGGCAACGCCTGTTGCTGATATCGGTTCCGACGAGGCGCTTTTCCGTTACAATAGGCGCCATTAATCGACGTTAACCCCCTGACCCAGAACAGGGGGTTAGCTTGCAAGGAATCAAGGGGAACTGAGATGAAGCAAGAGAAACACGGGGTATTGCTGGTGAACCTGGGCACGCCGGATGCTCCGACCTCGTCGGCGGTAAAACGCTATCTGAAGGAATTCCTCAGTGACGACCGCGTAGTGGATACAGCCCCATTGATCTGGTGGCCGATCCTCAACGGTGCGATCCTGCCGATTCGTTCGCCGCGCGTTGCCAAGCTGTATAAGTCGGTATGGATGGACGAAGGCTCACCACTGCTGGTCTACAGCCGCCGTCAGCAGCGCGCATTGGCCGCACGTATGCCGAACACGCCGGTTGAATTGGGCATGAGCTACGGTTCACCGAGCCTGGGCGAAGCGATAGACAAGCTGTTGGCACAGGGCGTGACCAATCTGGTAGTACTGCCGTTGTACCCGCAATACTCCTGTTCAACCAGTGCAGCCGTGTGGGACGGCGTGGCGCGCATATTGAAAGGCTATCGCCGCCTGCCGTCGATCAGCTTTATCCGCGACTATGCCGAACACCCGGCCTACATCGCCGCATTGCGTCAAAGCGTGGAGCGTTCGTTTGCCGAGCATGGCCAACCGGACCGGCTGGTGCTGTCATTCCACGGCATTCCCAAGCGCTATGCACGCCTCGGCGACGATTATCCGCAGCGCTGCGAAGACACGTTACGTGCCTTGACTGATACCTTACCGCTGGCGCCGGATCGGGTCATGATGACCTACCAGTCGCGTTTTGGCCGTGAACCCTGGTTGACGCCGTATACCGATGAAACCCTCAAGGGCCTGCCTGCGCAAGGCGTTAAACATATTCAGCTTATCTGTCCAGGTTTTTCGGCGGACTGTCTGGAAACGCTGGAAGAAATCAAAGAGCAAAACCGCGAAATCTTCCTCGAGGCGGGCGGCGAGAAGTTTGAGTACATTTCTGCGCTGAACGACGAACCGGCGCACATTGATATGATGCAGCAACTGGTGGCGCAGCACCTCTGATCCCCAGAGCGCAAAATAGTGACAGTCATCATCAATCGGGCAGGAATGTGCTAACATTCTCTGCCTGTTAACTGCCACTGCCGCCAAATAAATGAAATTTCCTGGTAAACGTAAGTCCAAACACTATTTTCCGGTGAACGCCCGCGATCCGCTCTTGCAGCAAGCTCAGCCTGAAAATGAAATCAGCACCTCCTATATCGTCGGTATCGATCAGACGCTGGTGGATATCGAAGCCAAAGTGGACGATGCCTTCGTCCAGCGTTACGGTCTGAGCCTGGGGCACTCCCTGGTGATTGAGGATGACGTCGCCGAGGCGCTGTATCAGGAACTGATCGACAATAATCTGATCACCCACCAATTTGCCGGCGGCACCATCGGCAATACCCTGCACAACTACTCCGTGCTGGCGGACGACCGTTCCGTTCTGCTCGGCGTGATGTGCAGCAATATCAAGATTGGCAGCTACGCCTATCGCTATCTGTGCAACACCTCCAGCCGTACCGATCTTAACCACCTGCAGGCGGTTGACGGTGCTATTGGCCGCTGCTTTACGCTGATCGGCGAAAGCGGCGAACGGACCTTTGCCATCAGCCCCGGGCAGATGAATCAACTGCGGCCGGAAAGCGTGAAGGAAGAGGTGATTGCCGGTGCTTCGGCGCTGGTGCTGACGTCATATTTGGTGCGCTGCAAGGAAGGGGAGCCGATGCCGGCTGCCACCATGCAGGCAATTGAATTTGCCAAAAAGCACGACGTACCGGTGGTACTGACGCTGGGTACCAAGTACGTGATCGCCGATAACCCGCAATGGTGGCGCGACTTCCTGCAACAACACGTGTCGATCCTGGCGATGAACGAAGATGAAGCGCTGGAGTTGACCGGGTTGAGCGATCCATTGACTGCCTCTGACATGGCGCTTGAATGGGTGGATCTGGTGCTGTGCACCGCCGGGCCAAACGGTCTGTATATGGCGGGTTATACCGAAGAGTCGAATAAGCGGGAAACCCAGCATCCGCTGCTGCCGGGGCATATTGCCGAATTCAACCGCTATGAGTTCAGCCGCGCCATGCGCCGTGAAAGCTGTGAAAATCCGTTCCGCATCTATTCGCACATCGCGCCTTACATGGGCGGGCCGGAGAAAATCATGAACACTAACGGTGCCGGCGATGGCGCACTGTCGGCGTTGCTGCATGATATCGCCGCCAACGGTTATCACCGCAATAACGTGCCTAATTCCAGCAAGCACGTGCGCAGCTATCTGACCTATTCCTCGCTGGCGCAGGTGTGTAAATACGCTAACCGTGTCAGCTATCAGGTGCTGAATCAGCATTCGCCGCGCCTGACACGTGGCCTGCCGGAGCGGGAAGACAGTCTGGAAGAGTCTTACTGGGAACGCTAAAAAGCAAAAGGTCCGGCAAGCCGGACCTTTTTTATATCGAATCGCTTATCAGATCGGGCAACCGCCCATTTTCTCTTCTTCGCTCAGCGTATCCAGTTTGAGAATATTCAGCATGCTGTTGGCGATTTCTCGTTCGCCCATCACTACCTGATTCGCCCCGCGATCGGAGATATAAGACACTTCGTCATCGTAGTGCGCACGGGCGATGATCTCGATGTTCGGCCGCTTGGTACGTGCCGAAGCCACGATTTCACCGGCCTCGTAACCGTTGGGAATGGTCAGCAACAGCCAGCGTGCACAGTCGAGTCGCGCCAGATCCATTACTTCAGGATTGGCGGCGTTGCCCAGCACCGTTTTGATGCCTTGTTCACGCAGGGCTTCCACCCGTGGGCGGGAGTTCTCAATCACCACCAGCGGAATACCGGCTTCGGCCAACTTTGCCCCCAGCAGGCTGCCGACGCGGCCATAGCCGACCACCAGCGCATGGTTGCACATATCGACCGGGATCTGCTTTTCTTCTTCCACCGCTTCTTCCATTATCTGGTCTTCCATGGTTTCGGTTTTGGCCAGATAACGCTCAAGCAGCGTGAACAGCAACGGATTCAACATAATCGACAAGATAGCCCCGGCCAGCACCAGATTGCGGCCGTGCTCCGACATCATGCCCAGCGTGATCCCAAGGCCGGCCAGAATGAAGGCGAACTCGCCAATCTGCGCCAGACTGGCAGAAATGGTCAGCGCGGTGCGTTTGGAGTGGCCGAACATTTTCACCAGCAGGAACGCTGCCGCCGATTTCCCGAACACGATAATCGCCAGCGTTGCCAGCACCGCCAGCGGCTCGTTGATCAGGATCATCGGATCAAACAGCATGCCGACCGACACAAAGAACAGCACGGCGAAGGCATCGCGCAACGGTAAGGTATCGTGGGCCGCGCGATGGCTCAGCTCCGACTCGTTCAGCACCATGCCGGCGAAGAAGGCTCCCAGGGCAAAGGAAACGTCGAACAGCTTCACCGCGCCATAGGCAATGCCGAGCGCCAGTGCCAACACGGCAAGGGTAAACAGCTCGCGCGAGCCGGTGCTGGCGGTTTTCGCCAGGATCCACGGCACCAGCCGGCGGCCTACCACAATCATCAGCGCAATAAAGGCGATGACTTTACCAATGGTGATTGCCAGCTCAGTCAGCAACTGGCCGCTGCTGGCGTTGTCATTGCCCAGCATGTTGCCGAACGCAGGCAGCAATACCAGCGTCAGCACCATCGCCAGGTCTTCAACGATCAGCCAGCCAATGGCGATTTGCCCGCGCTGGCTGTCGATCAGTTGGCGTTCTTCCAGCGCACGCAGCAGCACCACGGTACTGGCGGTAGAAAGACAGAGACCGAACACCAGGCCGGAAATCAAATCCCAGCCGAGCAGCTTTGATAGCCCCATACCCAACAGAGTGGCGACGGCAATCTGTGCCACGGCACCGGGAATAGCGATATGTTTAACTGCCAGGAGGTCTTTAAGCGAGAAATGGAGGCCAACACCGAACATCAACAGGATCACGCCGATTTCCGCCAGTTCCGGTGCCAGCGAGGTGTCGGCAACAAAACCGGGGGTAAAAGGGCCGGCGAGCACGCCTGCGGCAAGATACCCCACCAGCGGGGAGATGCGCAGGCGATTCGCCAGCATTCCGAGGAGGAAGGCAAGTACTAACCCTCCGACAATGGTGGTGATTAAGGGTGTTGAATTATGCATCCAGACTCCTTCTAGCTATGCATGGCAGCAGAGGGGAAACGCAACAAAGTTACGAAAAGATACATTTAGTTTATTGCATTTGTTCGCGTCTTGCTTAGCTAAATTGAGCTTTTTTGCGAAAAAGCAGAGGATTCCGCTTTGGGCAGGGCAGTAAGGGGATTTAACACTAAATAAGTCAAATAACGTTGGTTTGTTCGGGAGATAACCCGACTGAGCGCAATGATTCAGCCGGGTTTTATCAGGGTTATTACGAGTTATGGTCCATATTAGGCAGTAATGCGGTGATAATGCCGATCAGTGGCAAGAAAGCACAGATTTGGTAGACCAATTCGATACTGGTCAAATCTGCGACATAACCAAGAACGGCTGCGCCTAATCCCCCCATACCAAAAGCAAAACCGAAGAATAAACCGGAAACCATACCCACTTTCCCGGGGATCAGCTCCTGTGCATAAACCAGAATGGCCGAAAATGCCGAAGCGAGAATTACCCCGATAATGACGGTTAAAATGCCGGTCCAGTAGAGAGAAGCATAGGGTAAAGCCAGCGTAAATGGCGCGGCACCCAGTATTGAGCCCCAAATAACATATTTACGCCCTATCTTGTCGCCGAGAGGCCCGCCAATTATGGTTCCTGCTGCTACGGCAAACAGGAATGCAAACAGGTGAAACTGCGCATTCTGCACGGAAACGCCGAACTTATGTATCAAATAAAAGGTGTAATAGCTGCTGATACTGGCCAAGTAGAAGTATTTGGAAAAAATCAGTACCAGCAGGATGCCCAGCGCATAGGTGACAGTACGTTTTGGCAGCGGTTTCACCGTCGAGGAGGCTTTTGGCTGACCTTTTGTTGCCCGGTGCTGATGTTGATACCATTTGCTGACTTGCAACAGCACCACAATAGCCAACAGCGCGGCCAGTGAGAACCAGGCCACGTTACCTTTGCCATAAGGCGCAATAATCAGCGCGGCCAGCAGGGGGCCGAGAGAGCTGCCAAAGTTACCGCCGACCTGGAACAACGATTGAGCCAGGCCATGTCGGCCACCGGAGGCCATGCGCGCAACGCGGGAGGACTCAGGGTGGAATACCGAGGAACCGGTGCCGACCAGCGCCGCTGCCAGCAGCACCAGCGGGAAGGTATTGGCGACGGACAGCAGCAGCAGCCCACACAGCGTAAAGCCCATGCCGATCGGCAACGAATAGGGCTGCGGGTGTTTATCCGTGTAGTAACCGATTAACGGTTGCAATAAGGAAGCCGTGAGCTGATAGGTCAGAGTAATCATGCCGATCTGCACGAAGCTGAGGCTGAAGTCAGCCTGCAGGATCGGGTAAATCGCCAGGATCAGCGATTGAATCATGTCGTTAAGCAGGTGAGAGACGCTGATGGCACCGAGAATCGAGAATGCAGTCCCTTTAACCGCGCTGCCCTTGGCCGGTGGCATGGCAGTATCGCTACGGTCGGTCATTTTATTATTAGCCTGGTAAGTTTTAGAGGACAGAGCAGATATCTTAGCAAGTTGTTCAATATTTGCCATATCCGACATAATTTGACGTATATCGCAAAAATTTGAAATCAAAGGGCTTTGTTTCGCGTTACAATTTCGGTCACCTCAAAAAAGCCGTTAATGATCATATGGAGTTCTGCCATGCGCTTTTCGTTAAAAACCACCGCATGCGCTTTGGCCGTATCCCTGACTTTCCTGTCGGGAGCCGCCAGCGCCTGGGAAAAGGATAAGACCTACGACATCACCATTTTGCACACCAACGATCACCACGGCCATTTCTGGCAGAACGATCATGGCGAATATGGCTTGGGTGCACAGAAAACCTTGGTAGACAGCATCCGTCAGGAAGTCGCGGCGCAGGGGGGCAGTCTGTTGCTGCTGTCGGGCGGTGATATCAACACCGGCGTGCCGGAATCCGATCTGCAAGATGCCGAACCGGACTTCCGCGGCATGAATCTGGTGGGTTACGACGCAATGGCGATCGGTAACCATGAATTCGACAACCCGCTCAGCGTGCTGCGTCAGCAGGAAAAGTGGGCGACCTTCCCCTTGCTGTCGGCCAATATTTATCAAAAAAGCACCCAGCAGCGTCTGTTCAAGCCCTATGCCTTATTTGACAAGCAGGGGATCAAGATTGCGGTCATCGGCCTGACGACGGATGACACGGCCAAGATTGGCAACCCGGAGTATTTTACCGACATCGAGTTCCGTGTTCCTGCACAGGAAGCCAAACAGGTAGTGGAGCAATTGCGTAAGGATGAAAAGCCGGACGTGATTATCGCAGCAACGCACATGGGCCATTACGATGATGGCAATCACGGCTCCAACGCGCCGGGCGATGTTGAGATGGCGCGCAGCCTGCCTGCCGGCTATCTGGACATGATCGTTGGTGGTCATTCGCAGGATCCGGTCTGTATGGCGAGCGAGAACCACAAGCAGGTGGATTATGTGCCGGGCACGCCGTGCGCGCCGGATCGTCAGAACGGCACCTGGATTGTGCAGGCGCATGAGTGGGGCAAGTACGTGGGCCGCGCCGATTTCCAGTTCCGTAACGGTGAACTGAAGCTGGTGCATTACCAACTGATTCCGGTCAACCTGAAGAAGAAGGTGGAGAAAGCCGACGGCACCAGTGAGCGCGTGTTTTACACCCAACAGATCGCAGAAGATCCTTCCATGATGAAGCTGCTGACGCCGTTCCAGGAAAAAGGTAAGGCGCAGTTGGACGTCAAGATTGGCAGCGTCAACGGCAAGCTGGAAGGCGACCGCAGCAAAGTGCGCTTTGTACAGACCAACCTGTCACGCGTCTTGTTGGCAGCGCAGATGGAACGTGCCGAGGCTGATTTTGCGGTGATGAGCGGTGGCGGGGTGCGTGACTCGATTGAAGGCGGCGATATCACCTATAAAAACGTGCTGAAAGTGCAGCCATTCGGCAATACGCTGGTCTACGTCGAGATGAAAGGCAGCGACGTGGAAAAATACCTGGCTGTAGTCGCCAACATGAAGGTAGATTCCGGGGCCTATGCGCAGTTTGCCAACGTTAGCCTAACGGCGGACGGTCAGGGCGTCAGCAACGTCAAGATCAAGGGGGAACCGCTGCAGGCGGACAAAACCTACCGTATGGCCACGTTGAACTTCAATGCGTTGGGCGGCGACGGTTATCCGAAGCTGGATACCCTGCCAAGCTACGTCAACACCGGGTTTATCGATGCCGAAGTCTTGAAGCAATACATCGAGAAGCACTCACCGCTGGACGCAGCGGCTTATGAGCCTAAAGGCGAGATCGTTTATCAATAATATTATGGCGGCTTTTACCGGTTAAAAGCCGCCGTCGATTTTCCCCGCATTACCACACTTCTAGTATAAAAGAATTCTAATATTATTAATTTCAATATTGTTTTCCCTGTCTTGCATAATTGTATTTCTATTTTCTTTGTCTATACCTTTAGGGTTAATGATTTTATCTTTCTTAAATCATAATTTTTTCAGGGAATAAAGCTCAGCGAAATAATCGTGATTGAAGAGGAAATGAAATGTACAGGACAGCAGTGCTTTTATATGGCGTCGTCGGCTATTTTTTGGGGTTGGTTGGCTTTGTTTTGCTTATTTTATTACTTAACGGCTGGTGGCTGAGAAATATGGTCGCCGTTAGGGAGGATACCGACGTACGGCTCTGGCTGGTGAATATCGTTTTGCTTTTGCTGTTTGGCTTGGTGCATTCCGTTATGGCCCATGAGAGGTTCAAGGCCCGTTTGGCGCTGTCTCCGGCATTGGAAAGAAGCTCCTATGTGTTAATTGCCGGTGCGTCGTTGGCGCTACTGGCGCTTGTGTGGCAACCACTGCCGGGCGTCTTGTGGCGGTTACCGCCAGACAGTGTTGCCGCATGGGGGCTTAACGGTATTAGTGCGCTAGGGTGGCTCGTGGTCTTTGCGTCAACCTGCATGATCAGCCACACCGACTTATTTGGCTTGCGACAATCCTGGCTGCAATGGAGAGAACGCCAATATACCGATTTGCCTTTTCAGGTAAGAGGATTTTACCGGTTGACGCGGCATCCCATGATGACGGGAATGTTACTGGCATTTTGGTTCACGCCAGAGATGACCGCTGGGCGTCTATTATTTAATTCAGGTATGACATTATATATTTTGGTGGGTGTTTATTTTGAAGAACGTAGCCTGCTTAAAGCTTTAGGGGCGGATTATCAGCGGTATTGCCGACATGTTCCCATGTTGTTGCCGCGAATGGGGATACGGAATAAGCCGACGGAGTAATCAGATCCCGCGGCCGACGTTGGGACTGCGGCCGCGTCATCAGGCTTCTAGTCGCGCTTGGCGATATCGGCGAAGCTGCCGGCCAACAGCCGGCAAAGATCTTGCGCCGCCAGTTCGATGTCCAGCCCGCGTTTACCGCCGGAGACATAAATGGTGGCGAACTGCTGTGCCGGGCTGTCGATCACCGTTGGCAGCCGCTTTTTTTGCCCCAGCGGGCTGATGCCGCCGACCAGATAACCCGTCACGCGCTGCGCCAGAAGCGGATCGGCCATCTCTGCCTTTTTGGCGCCGAGCGCACGAGCGACCTTTTTCAGATCCAACTGTGTAGCTACCGGCGTGACCGCCACTGCCAGATGTTTGGCGTCGCCGTTCAACGCCACCAGTAACGTTTTATAGACGCGGTCTGCATCCAGCCCCAATTTTTTCACTGCTTCATCGCCGAAGTTGGTTTCAGCACTGTCGTGATGATAAGGATGAAGGGTAAAAGCGACTTTTTGTTTCTCAAGCAGGATCACTGCGGGCGTCATGTGTTTTCCTCTTCCCCGTTAAGCGGGAGGTTGCAAACGGATGCAACAAAATTACAAAAATATAACGGTAACAGCAACCTGAGTGGCAGGCGCGTAAAGCGGGTTGCCAAGATGTTCACTGGGTTGCTACCCTGTCTGTTGTAACCGTTAACACGGTTGCTATGCGTATAACTAAAATACAAGAAATTCCTCTTTGACTGGCCAGTAGCGATATTGGCCACTTTTTTACTGCGCCTGCAGCATCGCCGGCAGATTATCCTCGCCATACAGATGCAGTGCGCCTACCGCCACCACGTAATTTCCTGGCGGTAACGCCTCCAGCTTTTGTTGCCAGTCGCGATTTCGTTGGTGCATCAACACGTCGTACAAATCGGCGCTGAATGTGGCGGGCAGGGTTTCGAGCATACCGCTGGGTTTCGCGTCTAGCCACCAACTCACCATGGTTTGCAGCAAGCGCGCGTTAGTGTGCCAGTGCTCCAGCGTGTCGCGCAGCAATGCCATTCCTCCCTCCGGTAACTGTTCCAGCATACTCATCTGGTGTTCCGCCCCTTCCAGCTCAATCACCTTTTTATGCTGGTCTCTGGCCGCCTGCAACAGTTGATAATCCACGCCGTATTCGGCGCGTAATCCCAATCGCTGAGCCTGACGGGCTTGCATCATTAACGCTACCTGCCAGCCGGGCAGGGTGGAAAAACTGTCGACGTCGGCGCCCAGCTCCTGGCACAGCGTCAGTAATTGCTGAAATTCTGACTCTGAGAGCCGCTGTTCAAGTTCCGGTTGCTGTTCGATGCGGTCAAAGGGCGAGGCGGAACCGGTGATGTCGGCTTCAACAATCAGGGCATCTGCCTGTTTGAGGCGAGCTGCCAGCTTGGCCGGCAGCGGCGACATATCCACCGTGCCCATATGAATGCTGCCCACCAGATGGAACTGACGATCGCCGGGCAGCCGAATATCCAGCGCCGGGTAGGCGTAAGTCATCGGGGATATCAGGCCGAGAAAGGCGGCGATTCGGCGTAACAGTTGACCCATACAGCGTGGCTCCTGAATAGCGTGTTCACCCTTGGCTTGGCAAGGTGAGGATTCCCCATGCTAAACGCTATCCGCCGGACAAGAAAGCCTGAAGAGTGAAGGAATTATCCCAAAGAAAAAGGGGCGCACTATTTGCGCCCCTTGGGTATTTAGCGTTTGGGTTTAAAACGCAGCAGTCGGTTGGCGTTACTGACCACGGTAATGGAGGACAGCGCCATAGCCGCGCCCGCCACCACCGGACTGAGCAGGGTGCCGGTCAACGGATACAGTACCCCGGCGGCAATCGGGATGCCGAGCGTGTTGTAAACAAAGGCCCCCAGCAGGTTCTGCTTCATATTGCGCAATGTGGCTTTAGACAGCTCAAGCGCATCGGCGACGCCGTTCAGGCTGTGGCGCATCAGGGTGATGGCGGCAGTCTCAATGGCGATATCGCTGCCGCCTCCCATGGCAATGCCGACATCGGCCTGCGCCAGCGCCGGCGCGTCGTTGATACCGTCGCCGATCATGGCTACGCGGTGACCCTGCGCCTGCAGCTGTTTGATCGCTTCGGCTTTGCCCTCCGGCAACACGCCGGCAATCACCCGGTCGATACCGGCCTCTTTGGCAATGGCGTTGGCGGTCACCGGGTTGTCGCCGGTTAACATCACCAACTGATAGCCCTGACGATGCAAGCGCTGTAGCGCTTCAACGCTGTCGGCGCGCAGCGGATCACGGATGGCGAACAGCGCGGCCGGCTTACCCTCGACGGCCAGCAGCACCGGCGTAATGCCGCGCTCTGCCTGTTGCTGCATCTGTGTGTCCAGCTCGGCGGTGGCCACCTGATGCTGCTGCAGCAGTGCAGCATTGCCCAGCAGCAACTTCATGCCGTCCACTTCGCCGCTAACGCCTGCACCGCGCAGAGTACGGAACTGCTCAACCTGCGGCAGCGCTTGTCCTTCGGCGTGATCAACGATGGCACGGGCCAGCGGGTGGCTGGCGCCCTGTTCCAATGCGGCAGCCCAGCGCAGTGCCTGCTGCTCGCTCACCTGGTTAAACGTGAGGATTTCTACCACCCGCGGCTGACCTTCGGTCAGGGTGCCGGTTTTATCAAACACCAGGGTGTCGAGTTGGCTTGCCTGCTGCAAGGCATCGGCATCACGTACCAACACGCCAAATTCGGCGGCGCGGCCCACTCCGGAGATGATCGACATCGGCGTCGCCAAACCCAGTGCGCAAGGGCAGGCGATGATCAAGACCGTGGTGGCGATCACCAGCGTATAAACCAGCTGCGGTTGCGGGCCAAAGAAATACCAGATTGCGGCGCTGAACAGGGCGATAGCCACTACCGTCGGGACGAATACCGCAGAAATGCGATCCGCCAGCTTGCCGATCTCAGGCTTACTGCTCTGCGCCTGACGCACCAGCTTGATGATGCGTGCCAGGGTGGTTTTGCTGCCGATAGCGCCGGCACGGAATAGCACACTGCCGTCATCGACCACCGTCCCGGCATGTACGGTATCACCCACGCTTTTTTGTTGCGGCACCGCCTCGCCGGTCAGCATTGCTTCATCCAGCCAGACTTCACCCTGAATTATCTCACCGTCTACCGGGATACGATCGCCGGTCGTCAGCCGCAGCGTCATGCCGAGCTGCACCTGCGCCAACGGGATGCTTTTCTCGCCATCGTCGGTCACCAGGCGCGCCGTCGGCGGCGTCAGATCCAACAGCCGTTCCAGCGCCTGTGATGAGCGCTGGCGAGCGCGTTGTTCCAGCGCATGGCCCAGGTTTATCAGACCGATGATCATTGCGCTGGCTTCGTAGTACAGATGCCGCGCCGCCATCGGAAAGAAATCCGGCCACAGGTTGACGCTGATTGAGTACAGCCAGGCGGCACCGGTGCCCAGTGCGACCAGGGTGTCCATGGTGGCGCTGCCGTTCATCAGCGCGCGCCAGGCATTACGATAGAAATGCCCGCCGGCGAACACCATCACCGCCAGCGTGAGCAGGCCGACCAGCAGCCACGGACGCTGAGTTTCCGGCGTCAGTGACATGCTGCCACCAAACAGCCCCCAGGCCATCAAGGGAATACCCAGCGCCAGGCCAAGCGCGGCTTGCCAGCGAAAACGCTTCATATTGGCCTGCGCAGTTTGCTGTTGGCGCTCGCGGCGTTCGGTTTCGTCCTGGATCATTTCTGCGCCGTAACCGGCTTTCTCGACCGCCGCGACCAGCGCTTGCGGATCGGCGCTGCCGGTGATCAGCGCGCTGCGTTCCGCCAGATTGACGCGCGCCTGATCTACACCGGATACGCTTTGTAGTGCATTTTGCACTTTACTGACGCAGCTGGCGCAGCTCATGCCACTGAGCAAAAGCTGCACGCTGTCATCATCATCGCCATTAGAGGTTGCCGGAAGGGGAGACGAGGCCGTTGCCTGGGTTTCCGGCAATACAGGGACTGATTCAGTCAACGGCTCAGTTTTTGGGGAGGTAGCGGCTCCGGCAAGGCTGGCGTGATAACCCGCGTCTTCAACTGCGGCGATCAACGCCTCGGAAGCGGCGTCACCGTAAACCTTGGCGCTGTCGATACTGACGTCGGCGGCAATCACCCCCGGCACCGCTTCCAGCGCTTTGCGGGTGCTGGCAGCGCAGTGCATGCAGCTCAGACCGTTCAACTGCAGCTCGGTATCCGGCTGTTGCGCCACGGCGGCCTGATAGCCGGCAGCGACTACGCTGTCAATCAGCGCCTGGCTCGACGCCTCGCCAGTGACTTTGGCATAGTGGACATTGACCTCTGCCTGTTCGACATCTTCGCGGCTTTCCAGGGCTTTTTTCACCCGCTGCGCGCAGTTCATGCAGGTCAGCCCCTGCAATGCCAGCACTGTGGTTTGTGACATGATTCGATTCCTCGCTCAGGTGCGGTGTTTAAAGGTTGACCGCTTAGCCTATTTTCACTAAGAATGGAGTCTAAACCTTCCAGCAAGGGGAAGGTCAAGGGGGATAAATGAATATCAGCGACGTGGCGAAAAAAACCGGTTTAACCAGCAAGGCAATCCGCTTCTATGAAGAGAAAGGGCTGGTTACCGCGCCGATCCGCACCGATAACGGCTACCGCAGCTACAGCCCGAAGCACATTGAGGAGCTGACGTTGCTGCGTCAGGCGCGGCAGGTGGGGTTTAACCTGGACGAATGCGGCGAACTGGTGGCGTTGTTCAACGATCCGGCCCGTCACAGCGCCGATGTGAAAGCACGCACCCTGCAAAAAGTGTCGGACATTGAAAAGCACATCGCCGAGTTGGGTGAGATGCGCCAGCGTTTACTGGCGCTGGCGGCTCAGTGCCCGGGGGATGACGGGGCAGAGTGCCCGATCATTAATAACCTGGCAGGGTGTTGCCACACAGAGAAACGGTGAAAAAGATAACGGTTATTAGCTAGATCACAGAACTTATGTTCATTGATCAACCATACAACTTACTCCCATTTATCCCCTACCAAATGCCTCTTATTGTTGCTATGTCCATAAGGACTTCGCTTACTAAGAGGTTTTTCGTTATGAATACTTGTCCTGATATCGCAACATTACGAACTATTATCCCTACCTCGGCTAATGAATTTATCGAGGTTGTTTCTTATTATTCAGGCTGGCACGGAGATGATCAATTGCAGTCTGGCGGTGGGGTTTTCATTTCTTCTACTGATCCTGACCTTATTGATGATGCAGGAATTTATATAAAACCCAATTCACAGTGGACATGGGTTCGTGCGTTAAACAGTCAGTCTCTGGTATCGCCAAATATGTTTGGTGCCCGTGGCAATGGTAGTGCAGATGATACTAACGCACTAACGGCCGCTTTTTTGACAACATATGATACGGTTTGTCAGCAGGGGGCAACTTATATGACGTCTGACACCGTACGGATTAAGAATGGTAATTCTGGTAAGAAAGTTATTAATCTGAATGGTGCAACTATTAAGGCTAAGCCAGGTCATCTGAAACCATTTTTTGCTAATCAAACCTCTACTTCTGAGACTTATGACTATTTGCATGGTGTGGAAATGTTTGGTGGCACGTTATATGGCTGGGTAAAGCGTGAAAGTGTTTATCACCAGGTGTCTTCACATAACGGTTTTGTCGCGGGAGACAAAAGTTACTTCTATCATATGACAGTGCGGGGGTTTTGTGACGGTATGGTATTAATGGGCGACTCCGTCGCTTTCGACGTGAGTGTTGATGAGTGTAGGGATAATTTAATTGTCGTTAAGAACAATGATAATGTGGTCAGTAATATAACAGGTGGTTATTGCCTTGGCGATGGGGTTTTAGTTAAGGGCAATAAAAATATTGTTGCTAAAGTCACTATTGCTGGCGCGGGAATACCAGCCAGTACTTTTGAGCCTGGTTATGTGTCTGGTTCTATTGTTGCTTTAGGGCAGGATAGTCAACTCGATGGAATGACTTCAAACTGTTATGTCATTGATGTTAAATGTGGAACATGGGGTGGGGGTGGGGTCATTGTCGATGGAAAAAATAATTTTTGCGACAATATTGTGGGTGGCGACTGTTACTATCTTGAACAGACGAATGCTTCTGCCATTCTAAACGGAGCGCCGGCAGTGTATGTCGGAGGCAGCAAACACCGAATCAATAATGTTACTGTTGGGCACTGTATTAGAGGAGTGGAAATACATGATGGTTCAGAAGGCAACCTCATTGACAATATTTCTATAGCATCGTGCCGGGTACATCCAGGATTAAGTGCGTCTGGTACTCAGTTGGATAGTCGCATTGGTAAATTAACGTTCGGTCGTCTGATTGGCAATAAGGCTTTAGATCTTAACATGAGTGGTCTGCTTATAGATCAGATTACGGTTAATGAATATGCAAGTGCTTTCGGAAGTGGAGGGAGTCTTTGCAGCATTAAGAAACCAGCAACAATTGGTAGCTTGGTATTTAACAGCAAGTCGGCAAATAACATGCTGCCGGTAGTGTTGATGGAGGCAAATGCGAACATTGATAATCTGATTGTGAACAACAACAAGTCCGTTAGCTTACAAACTATGGCAAGCGTCACCCAACTGCCACAGAATTTGACAATCCAACAAACGGCAGATGCCATTGACTCAGCGGTTAAAATATTCGGAGACGGAGCCTTATTCGTTAAAACCTGGCAGATCAAAGGCAACCCGACAGTCCTGCCAAGTCTTCGGGGGGCAGATACACAATTAACTATTGAACACTATCCTTCCGACAGTCTGCCATGGAAAGTGACCTATCCTGCAACCTCAAAAGTCATCGTTCTAAACTCGGCATTGATTGCATAAACAAAAAAGCCGGGACCCTCCCGGCTTAATGAGTTAACGGGATTGTTGAGGTAGCGCGCGGATCACCAGCGTTATGCCTTCGACGGCGATCACTTCCACCTCGGTGCCCACCGCCAGATCTTCACTGGCCTGCGCACGCCAACTGCTGTCGCCGATGTTAATGCGCCCCATGCCGTTGTGCATGGGTTCCGTCAGCGTGGCGCGGGTGCCAATCAGCTGGCGGTTGCGCTGGTTCAGTACCTGCGAACCGCTGGAGGCCGCCGCCGGACGTTGGCGCAGCCAATACCACCACAGGTAGGCCACCACCACGGTCAGCACGGCAAAAATCACCCCCTGCCATTCCCAGGCCAACTGCGGCAACAACCAGACAATCGCGCCGACCACCACCGCGGATACGCCGCTCCATAACAGGTAGCCGCTGGCGCCGAGCATTTCGGCCGCCAGCAGCAGCCCGCCAAGGGAGAGCCAGAACCAGTGCGGGTTTGCTGCAATTTGTTCGAGCATGATTACTTGCCTTTGGTGTCTTTCAACAGCTCGGCAATGCCACCAATTGAACCGAGCAGGCTGCTGGCATCCAGCGGCATCATGATGACTTTACTGTTATTGGCGGAGCCGATCTTCTGCAGCGCATCGGTGTATTTCTGCGCCACAAAGTAGTTCACCGCCTGGATATTGCCGCTGGCGATAGCATCGGACACCAGTTGAGTCGCACGAGCTTCGGCTTCCGCGGCACGTTCACGGGCTTCCGCCTGCAGGAACGCAGACTGACGCTCACCTTCCGCCTTGAGGATTTGCGACTGTTTGTCGCCTTCGGCACGCAGGATAGCAGCCTGACGTACGCCTTCAGCCTCCAGAATATCCGCACGCTTGGTTCGCTCGGCCTTCATCTGGGCGTTCATTGCCGAGATTAACTCTGCCGGTGGACGTACGTCACGGATCTCGATACGGGTGATTTTAATGCCCCAGGGGTTGGTGGCCTCATCGACAATGTGCAGCAGGCGGCTGTTGATGCTGTCACGCTGCGAGAGAATTTCGTCCAGCTCCATCGAGCCGAGCACGGTACGGAAGTTGGTCATGGTCAGGTTGACGATCGCCAGTTCCAGGTTGCTGACCTCATAAGCGGCACGGGCCGGATCCACCACCTGGATAAAACACACCGCATCGATGGCCACATTGGCGTTATCGCGCGAGATGATTTCCTGAGATGGAATATCCAGTACCTGTTCCATCATATTGATTTTTCTGCCGATGCGGTCCATAAAAGGCACCACCAGGTTTAAACCGGGCATCAGCGTTTTGGTGTAGCGGCCGAAGCGTTCCACCGTCCATTGGAACCCCTGCGGAACAATTTTGACGCCGGCAAATACGATGATTAGCGCGACGACAATCACGATGGGAATAAGGGTAAACATGGCAAACCTCCTGTCGGACATATGTAAACGAATATTACGCCAGCTACCGTGCAAAGACTAATAAATCAGGGGCGTTGTGCCATTAACATTCCAAATTGGCATGTTTCTAATAATTTTAATTCATTTCATGACGTTGTCCGCCTTGGCTAGAGTAAAAAGCATTGCCGTTTTTCACTTCAAATATTTGTCATTTATATTTGCGACTATGCTTTTTGAAATGACATCTAGCGCCAAGGATTGTTATGGACTCAATCAGTGTTGATGAACTCGCCCCGAAAAAAGATCGTTGGTATCGCATTGTGGAGGAATTGTTGTCCTCCGCCGATGTAGCCATCAACGGCAACCGCGCCTGCGATATCAAGGTACATAATCCGGCGTTGTTTAAACGCATTTTGCAGGAGGGATCGCTCGGGTTCGGCGAAAGCTACATGGATGGCTGGTGGGACTGTGAGCGACTGGATGTGCTATTTACCCGCATTCTGCAGGCGGGCGTCGATGAGCGCTTGCCTAAAAACCTGAGCGACATTGCGCGCATCGCCTATGCCCGGCTGTTTAACCGTCAGTCGCGTAAACGCGCCTGGCAGGTGGGTAAGGAGCATTACGATATCGGTAACGATCTGTTCCGCGCGATGCTCGATCCCTATATGCAATATTCCTGCGGCTATTGGAAAGACGCTGACACGCTGGAGCAGGCGCAGCAGGCCAAGTTGAAAATGATCTGCGAGAAGTTGCAGTTGAAACCCGGTATGTCACTGCTGGATATCGGCTGTGGCTGGGGCGGATTGGCTCAATATGCGGCAGAAAACTACGGCGTGTCCGTGTATGGCGTGACGATTTCCGCCGAACAGCAAAAGCTGGCGCAGGAACGCTGCCAGGGATTGGACGTGGAGATACAACTGCAGGATTATCGCGATCTTGACCGTCAGTTTGACCGCATTGTCTCCGTCGGCATGTTCGAACACGTGGGGCCGAAGAACTACGACACGTATTTCCGCGTGGCGGCGCGCAACCTCAAGCCCGATGGGCTGTTCCTGCTGCACACCATAGGTGCTAACCAAACCAATCTGCACGTTGACGCCTGGATAGACAAATACATTTTCCCCAACGGCTGCCTGCCATCGGTACGGCATATTTCCGAGGCCAGCGAAGGGCGTTTTGTAATGGAGGATTGGCACAATATCGGCGCCGATTACGATCGAACGCTGATGGCCTGGTATGAAAATTTCAAACGGGCGTGGCCGCAGCTGGCCGAAGAGTATTCCGAGCGGTTCGAGCGGATGTTCACCTATTACCTGAATGCCTGCGCCGGCGCGTTCCGTGCACGGGATATTCAGCTATGGCAGGTGTTGTTCAGCCCGAAAGGCGTGGACGGCGGGGTGCGGGTATACCGCTGATATCCCCTTCGTCTTTCCAGCCACATCGTTGTTGGCTGCACGCTCGAGCCCTGGTCACTTAGTTATCTAAGCTCCCAGGGCTTCTCGCGTTTGCCGCCTAGATGTGGCGGGAAATCCATTGGGGATCTGTCCCAAATAACTAAGGCCATACCCTAAATAATTGGAGTTGCATCACGGCGGCAAGTTTGTAAGTCCCCAGGAGCTTACTTAAGTAAGTGACTGGGGTGAGCAAACGCAGCCAACACAGATGCAGCTTCAAGTATGACGGGTATTAATACAGTAATGAATACAACTGACGGCGGTACTTAGCTGCTAATGCGTCGCCGGTGCCCAGCGCGGCCAGAATATCCATCAGCGTCTTGCGCGCGTTGCCATTGGCGGCGGCGAGATCTTTCTTCAGATGCCCCATCAGCAGCTCCAGCGCTTCTTCATTGCGCCCGACCTGATGCAGTTGCAGCGCCAGCTGCACGGCTAAATCGACGTTCTCCGGTTGCTGTTCCACCTGCTGTTGCAACTGTTGAATTTCCGGCGTGTCGGCAGCCTGCTTCAGCAGCTCAATCTGCGCCACCAGACCCTGATAGCGGGTATCACGATCCTGCAGCGGAATGGTCGCCAGCACGGTTTCGGCATCTTCAGTGCGGTTCAGCGCTATCTGGGTTTCTGCCAGTGTCAGGCCAATATCGCTGCGTTGCTGGCTGGCTTGCCAGGCGTCTTTCAACAGCGGTAACGCCTCAGTGGCATTGCCTTCGGCCAGCAATTCAGTCGCCTGCGCCAGCTTCAAATCTTCTTCTTTAGGCAGGAAACGCTGCAGGAATTCGCGGATCATCTCTTCCGGCTGCGGGCCCTGGAATCCGTCGACCGGTTGGCCGTCTTTGAACAGGTACACCGTCGGCAAAGAACGCAGGCCAAACTGGGCCGCGATGGCCTGTTCGGCGTCGCAATCCACTTTTGCCAGCACGAACTGACCGGCATATTCCGCCGCCAGTTTGTCCAGTATCGGGGTGAGCTGCAGACAGTGTTGGCTGCGATCCGACCAGAAGTAGAACACCACCGGCAGGGACATTGACTGTTCCAGCGTCTGGTGCAGGTTAGTTTCGTTAATATCAACAACAGCTTGAGCTAGCATGTATTTTCTCTCTGATCTTGCGGAGCCATTGGCTTTTAAATGGGGGCGGAGTGGCGTTCTTCAACCCCGCCGGCCCAATTAACCGTTGCTGCGCAGCAGCCAGTCCAGGCAGCGACCCGGCAGGATGCGACGCAATACGCTGAGCGCGTGCGCCAGCAGGGTCACCGGGTAACGCAGTTTAGCCCTTGGACTTTCCAGCGCGTGGCGCAATTTGGGCAAAATGGCTTCCGGCGGCAGCGTCAGGCGCTTGGCAATACCGGGGTTATGCACCGGTTTGTCGCTCTGCGCCTGATTGACGTTCTGGGTAAAGTGGGTGGAGATGGGGCCGGGCTCAATCAGGCTGACCTGAATGCCGGTACCGTGCAGCTCCATACGCAGAGCATCGGACCAGGCTTCCAGCGCAAACTTGCTGGCGGCATAGGCACCGCGTCCGGCGCTGGAAACCAGCCCCATCACCGAACTGGTCTGAATAATGCGCCCCTCGCCGTGCGGCAGCATTGCCGGCAACAGCAACTGGGTTAACTGATGGGTGCCAAACAGGTTGGTGGTGAATTGGCGTTCCAGCTGCTGGCGCGAAATGCTGCTCAGCGGCCCATAAACGCCAAAGCCGCCGTTGTTGAACAGGCCGTACAGCCGATTACTGGTCAGTTCGATCACCTGTGCGGCGGCACGTTCGACACTGGCGCTGTCGTCCAGATCCAGCTCAATGCCTTCCAGCCCAAGCTGGCGCATGTTTTCCACGTCCTGCGGTTTGCGGCAGGCGGCCAGCACGCGGTAGCCACGGTTACGCAGATCCTGTGCCGCAATCAATCCAATCCCGCTGGAACAGCCGGTTATCAACACTGCTTTTTGCATAACTTTACCTAGTGTACAACGCTATTTAGTTAGACTCATGTTTTACTAGAGGTTCCAGACGTTCCGCCATCCAGGTGGCGATAAACGGTTGGGCATCCTTATTGGGATGCAATCCGTCATCCTGCATCCATTCCGCTTTTACCACCACCTGTTCCATATAGAACGGCAGCAGCGGAATGTTGAACTGTTTAGCCAACTGAGGGTAAACCGCGCTGAAGGCCTCGGTATAGCGGCGGCCATAGTTGGGCGGGATGCGGATCTGCATCAGCAGCGGCTGTGCGCCGGCCTGCTGTACCAAGGTGATGATTTGGCCGAGATCGCGCTGCAGGTCCTGTGCCGGGAAACCTCGCAGACCATCGTTGGCGCCCAATTCAATCAGCACCCAGCGCGGCTGGTGCTGTTTTAGCAATTCGGGCAGGCGGGCGAGCCCCTGTGCAGCGGTGTCGCCGCTGATACTGGCGTTGACCAGTTGCGGATCGCCCGGCTTTTTCTGCCATTGATCGGCCAACAGCGTCGGCCAGGCCTGCGCCACCGGCAAGCGATAACCGGCGCTTAAACTGTCGCCTAAAATCAACAGGGTATCGGCGGCGACAGCGCGTAAACTGAATAATCCCAACAGCAAAAGGAAGGGAAGATGCCAGCGGAAAACGTTCTTGAAGTTCATCATCTTAGTAAACACGTTGGTCAGGGTGAGCATCAGCTCTCCATCCTTACCGGAGTCGAGCTGGTTGTCAAACCCGCGCAGACAATTGCCCTGATTGGTGAGTCCGGTTCGGGCAAGTCAACGCTGCTGGGGATCCTCGCCGGGCTGGACGACGGCAGCGAAGGGGAGGTGCATTTGTTGGGCGAATCGCTGACCGCGCTGGACGAAGAGGGCCGCGCCGCGCTGCGTGCCAAAAATGTCGGCTTTGTCTTTCAATCATTTATGCTGGTACCGACGCTCAATGCGCTGGAAAACGTGCAGTTGCCGGCGCTGCTGCGCGGTGAAAGTGACCGCCAGAGCCGTGAGCAGGCGGTGCAACTGTTGGAACAGTTGGGTTTGGGCAAGCGCCTTGATCATTTGCCGGCGCAGCTCTCCGGTGGCGAACAGCAGCGGGTGGCGCTGGCGCGGGCGTTTAGCGGGCGGCCACGGGTGCTGTTCGCCGATGAGCCGACCGGTAATCTCGATCGCCAGACCGGCGAGCGCATCGCCGATTTGCTGTTTTCACTCAACCGCGATTTCTCCACCACCTTAATCCTGGTCACCCATGATGAAACCCTGGCGGCGCGCTGCCAGCGGCGGCTGCGCCTGCGCGAAGGCAAGCTGTGGGAGGAAGCATGATCTGGCGCTGGTTCTGGCGCGAGTGGCGCTCGCCGTCGCTGCTGATCGTTTGGCTGGCGCTGACGCTGTCGATGGCCTGCGTACTGGCATTGGGCAGCATCAGCGATCGTATGGACAAGGGCCTGAGCCAACAGAGCCGCGATTTTATCGCCGGTGACCGTGTGCTGCGCAGCGCCCGGCCGGTACCGGAAGGCTGGCTGCTGGATGCGCAGCAGCAGGGGCTGAAGGTCAGCCGGCAGCTGTCGTTCACCACCATGACCTACGCCGGAGACCGGCCGCAATTGGCGGACGTGAAGGCCACCGATCTGGCCTATCCGCTGTACGGCAAGCTGGAGACCCGTCCGGCTAATGCCAAGCTGACGCCGGGCAGCGTATTGGTCGCACCGCGTTTGCTGGCGCTGTTGAACGTAAAGGTGGGTGATACGTTGGACGTGGGCGACACCCAACTGCGGATTGCCGGTGAAATCATTCAGGAGCCGGATTCCGGCTTTAACCCGTTCCAGACCGCGCCGCGTATCATGATCAATCTGGCGGATGTGGATAAAACCGGGGCTGTGCAGCCAGGCAGTCGCCTGACCTACCGTTATATGTTTGCCGGAGCTGCGCAGGATATTCAGCGTTACGAAGATCGCCTGACGCCGCAGCTTGGGCCGGATCAGCGCTGGTTCGGACTGCAGGAATCCGGCAGCGCATTAGGCAAATCGCTGCAGCGTTCGCAGCAGTTCTTGCTGTTGTCCGCATTGCTGACTTTGCTGCTGTCGATTGCCGCCGTAGCGGTGGCGATGAGCCACTATTGCCGCAGTCGTTACGATCTGATCGCGGTGCTGAAAACGCTGGGTGCCGGTCGTAGTGCGTTGCGTAAGCTGATTGTCGGCCAGTGGCTGGCGGTGATCCTGCTGGCTGCGGTATGCGGGGGGATTATCGGGTTGGGATTTGAGGCGGTGTTGATCCGCCTGCTGGCTCCGGTGTTGCCGGGGGAGCTGCCTGCCGCCGGGACCTGGCCGTGGCTGTGGGCGATCGGCGCGTTGCTGATGATTTCGCTGCTGGTGGGGCTGCGGCCATACCGGCAGCTGTTGGCGACTCAGCCGCTGCGGGTGCTGCGCCGCGATGTGGTGGCTAACGTCTGGCGGCTGCGCTACTTCCTGCCGGTGACGGCGGTGATTGTGGTAGCGTTGCTGACCGCGCTGATGGGCGCCAGCACGCTGCTGTGGTCGATCCTGGCCGGTATTCTGGTGCTGGCCTTGCTGTTGGGCGCTATCGGTTGGGGCAGCCTGCTGCTGCTGCGCCGTATTACGCTTAAAAACCTGGCGCTGCGTCTGGCGGTTAACCGTCTGTTGCATCAGCCTTGGGTGACGGTGAGCCAACTGGCGGCCTTTTCGCTGTCGTTTATGCTGTTGGCGTTATTGCTGGTGTTGCGTGGCGATCTGCTCGAGCGCTGGCAGCAACAACTGCCGCCGGACAGCCCAAACTACTTCCTGTTGAACCTGACCGAAGCGCAGGTGCCGCAGGTGAAGACTTTCCTGCAACAGCATCAAATTGCACCTGAGACCTACTATCCGATTGTCCGTGTTCGCCTGACCGAGATTAACCAGCAGGTGGCGACCGAACGGGTGCACGAGGACGATCCGGGCGGTGAAGCGGTGAATCGCGAACTGAACCTGACCTGGCTAGCGGATTTGCCGGCGCACAATCCTTTGCTGGCGGGCAGTTGGCCGCCTAAGACCGGCGAAGTGTCGATGGATCAGGGTATTGCCGGGCGGCTCAAGATCAAGCTGGGCGATACGCTGACCTTCAGTGGCGATACCCAGTCGTTCAGCGCCAAGGTGACCAGCCTGCGGCAGGTGGATTGGGAAAGTCTGAAGCCGAACTTTTACTTTATCTTCCCGCCGGGTGCGCTGGACGGTCAGCCGCAAACCTGGCTCACCAGTTTCCGCTATGACGGGGACGGCCAGATGTTAACCCAGCTCAACCGTCAGTTCCCGACGCTCAGCCTGCTGGATATCGGCTCGATCCTCAAACAGGTGGGCGGCGTGCTGCAGCAGGTCAGCCGTGCACTGGAAGTGATGGTGGTGCTGGTGGTGTTGTGTGGCGGCCTGTTGCTGATGGCTCAGGTGCAGGTGGGGATGCGTCAGCGACGTCAGGAGTTGGTGGTGTATCGCACGCTGGGCGCAGGCAAGCGCCTGTTGCGCAGTACGCTGTGGTGTGAATTTGCCCTGCTGGGGCTGGTGGCGGGCATCGCCGCTGCGGTGGGCGCCGAGGCGGCACTGTGGCTGTTGCAAAGCCAGGTGTTTGACTTCCCGTGGGCACCGACACCGGTGCTGTGGTGGGCACTGCCGTTGCTCAGCGCGCTGTTGCTGTCGCTGTGTGGCGGTTGGCTGGGCGTGCGTTTGCTACGTGGTCAGGCGCTGTTCCGCAGCTACGACGGCTAGTTCCTTCAGGTTATCGACCGGCCCATTGTCAGGGGCCGGTCGACGTTACTTTCCGCACGACCCGTTTCTCGTTAACACTACCGCTTTCAATCCCTGCCTCGATCTGTCGGCCATCCTCTTGGCCGAACCCTGCGTGAAATCGGTTACACTCCGTCTTCGAGTTACTCAATTTATTGGGAGCGGACAAGGTAAAATGATATTGCTGCCATCGCCATATTAGGGCATGAATGCTTATGTTTAGCCTTTAAAATCAGTGGTGAGTGTCGGTTTTAAGGTTGTGTTTCTGTTTTTATCTAAACAAATAATAAATGTAATCGTTTCCACTAATGTGATCGCACTCACTTCTCTCTGGCGAATTGCCTCCTATCATACGGGCAACTTAAGCACGTTATCGTTTGGAGGCTGTATGAGTACTACCGTCAAAGTGTCGGCGGCTGAAAAGAGTCAGAGCAATGCAGGGATGACTTTTTTCGTCTGTTTTCTGGCCGCATTGGCTGGGCTGCTATTCGGTCTGGACATCGGGGTTATTGCGGGTGCTCTGCCGTTTATCACCGACTCGTTTAACATCACCAGCTCCCAGCAGGAGTGGGTGGTCAGCTCAATGATGTTTGGGGCGGCGGTCGGCGCCGTGGGCAGTGGCTGGATGAACTTCCGTATCGGGCGTAAATACAGCCTGATGATTGGCGCCGTGTTGTTTGTCGTTGGTTCACTGTGCTCAGCCGCGGCTCCCAACGTGGAAATCTTGCTGATTTCTCGCGTGCTGCTTGGGCTGGCGGTGGGGGTGGCTTCTTATACCGCGCCGATTTATCTGTCTGAAATTGCCCCGGAGAAAATTCGCGGCAGCATGATCTCGATGTATCAGTTGATGATTACCATCGGCATTCTGGCGGCCTACCTGTCGGATACTGCATTCAGCTATACCGGCGCCTGGCGCTGGATGCTGGGCGTGATCACCATCCCTGCGGTATTGCTGTTGATCGGCGTGTTCTTCTTGCCGGATAGCCCGCGCTGGCTGGCTTCGCGCAATCGCCATGAGCAGGCGCGCCAGGTATTGGAAAAGCTGCGTGACACCAGCGCTCAGGCGCAGCACGAACTGAATGAAATTCGCGAAAGCCTTAAGCTGAAACAGAGCGGCTGGGCGCTGTTTAAAGACAATAAAAACTTCCGCCGTGCCGTGTTTCTTGGCGTCCTGCTGCAGGTGATGCAACAGTTCACCGGGATGAACGTCATCATGTACTACGCACCGAAAATTTTTGGCCTGGCGGGCTTTGCCAGTACCGCACAGCAGATGTGGGGGACGGTGGTTGTCGGCCTGGTTAACGTGCTGGCGACCTTTATTGCCATCGGGTTGGTTGACCGCTGGGGGCGCAAACCGACGCTGACGCTGGGCTTTGTCGTCATGGCGGTGGGCATGGGCGCGCTGGGGACCATGATGAATGTGGGCATGACCTCGCCGGCCGAGCAATACTTTGCCATCATCATGCTGCTGATGTTTATTGTCGGTTTTGCCATGAGCGCCGGCCCGCTGATTTGGGTGCTGTGTTCAGAGATCCAGCCGCTGAAAGGCCGCGATTTTGGCATAACCTGTTCTACTGCCACCAACTGGATTGCCAACATGATCGTCGGGGCGACGTTCCTGACCATGCTCAATTCGCTGGGTAGCGCGCACACTTTCTGGGTGTACGCAGCGCTTAACCTGGTATTTATCTTCATCACGCTGGCGTTGATTCCGGAAACCAAAAATATCTCGCTGGAGCATATCGAACGCAATCTGATGGCCGGTAAACCGTTACGCAATATTGGTTCGCGCTAGCCGACAGGCTGGGCATAGGATATTCGTTCAGGCATCTGGCGTTAACGCCAGATGCTGACGACAGGAGGATATTATGGCGATTTTGGTGACCGGCGGTGCCGGATACATTGGTTCGCACACCGTATTGGCGCTGCTGGAACGGGGTGAAGATGTGGTGGTGCTGGACAATTTGGTCAATGCGTCTGAAGAGTCCTTGCGACGCGTAGCGCAGCTGACGGGCAAAGCCGCAAAGTTCTATCGGGGTGATATACAGGACGCAGGCTGCTTGCAGCGGATCTTTAACGAGCAGCAGATTGCTTCGGTGATCCACTTCGCCGGTCTGAAAGCGGTAGGGGAGTCGACCCAGAAACCCCTGGAGTATTATCAAAACAACGTGACGGGCACGTTGGTCCTGCTGGAAGCGATGCGTCAGGCCGGCGTTCACCGGTTTATCTTTAGCTCCTCCGCCACGGTGTACGGTGAAAATGCGCCGGTGCCTTATCGCGAGGATATGCCGATTGGCGGCACTACCAGCCCTTACGGTACCTCAAAATGGATGGTGGAGCAGATCCTGCAGGATTTTGCCAAGGCCGAACCGGCATTTTCGATTATCGCGCTACGCTACTTCAACCCGGTAGGCGCCCATGAGTCGGGGCTGATTGGTGAAGATCCCAGCGGCATTCCCAATAACCTGCTGCCGTATATCGCGCAGGTCGCTATTGGCCAGCGTGAAAGCCTGAGCGTGTTCGGCGGCGATTACCCGACCAAAGACGGCACCGGCGTGCGTGATTACATTCACGTGATGGATGTTGCTCAGGGTCACCTGGCGGCGATGGACCACTTAAAACAGATCGCCGGTTTCAAAGCCTATAATTTGGGCTCGGGGGTAGGGTATTCGGTGTTGGAAATGGTGCAGGCGTTTGAGAAAGCCTCGGGGGTAACCATTCCCTACCAGATGTTACCGCGCCGTGCGGGCGATCTGCCTGCCTTCTGGGCCGATGCCAGCCTCGCGAAACAGGAGCTGGGCTGGCAAGTGCAACGCGGCCTTGATCTGATGATGCGCGATACCTGGAACTGGCAAAGTAAAAACCCGCAGGGCTACCGCCAATAGTTTTTCATCGACAGTAAAAAAGGGTTCAGCTTGCTGAACCCTTTGTTTTTAGTGCGGCGTAACGCTTAAGCCAGCTTTTGTTGCGCCCAGGCCAAACCGCTTTGGTATTCGGCCGGTAACAGCGGCGCCAAAGCCTGCAATGCCTGTTGCAACGCACCGGCGTCGGGATCGTTCAGGTTGAGATGCCCGACCTTGCGGCCTTCGCGCACCTCTTTCTCGTACCAGTGCAGATGCACCAGCGGTAACGCCAGCCACTGCTGATTTACCGCGGTACCGATCAGGTTGACCATCACCGACGGGGTGCTCACGACCGGCTTCGGCAACGGCAGGGCGAGAATGGCACGCAGGTGCAGTTCGAACTGGCTGATAGACGCGCCGTTTTGCGTCCAGTGGCCGCTGTTGTGTACCCGAGGCGCCAGTTCGTTAATCAACAGACGATCGCCAACGATAAAACACTCCATCGCCATGACGCCGACGTAGTTCAGTTCATCAAGGATCGCCGTCAGCATCTGTTCAGCTTGCTGTTGCAGCGCAGGATTGGGCTGCGGCAACGCCACGCTGGTGCGCAGAATGCCTTCTTCATGCAGGTTATGGGTCAGCGGATAGAACACCGATTTACCGTCGTGTCCGCGTGCGCCGACCAATGAGACCTCACCGGAGAAGTTAATTCCCTGTTCGACGATGCATTCGCCATAGGCATCGGCCGGCAGTTCGGCTTCCTGACCTGGGCGCAGACGCCACTGACCCCTGCCGTCGTAACCGCCGACGCGACGTTTAACGATAGCCAGTTCGCCCAGGGTCGCGAAAACCTGCGGCCACTCGGCGACGTCGGTCAGCAACTGCCAGGGGGCAGTGGCCAGGCCGAGCTGATCGAGTAACTGTTTTTGCGTCAGGCGGTCCGCCAGACGGGGGAAAATATCGCGGTTAACGAAGCTGTTGTGGGTCGCCAGCTCACGCGTCAGCGCGGTTTCCGGCCAACGCTCGATTTCGGCGGTGATCACGCTGTTTTGATAAGGTACCGCTTCCGGCTCAGCGTCGAGGCCAACCGGATAGACGGCGATCCCCAGCGGCTCACCGGCCTGGCGCAGCATACGCCCCAATTGACCGTTACCCAGTACGCAAACCGGCTTCATGCTTCCTCCCGCGGGTCCGGGTTATTCAGCACCTCGTCAGTCTGCGCCTGACGCCAATCGGCCAGGCGTTGCGCCAACTCAGCGTCATGCAACGCCAGAATTTGCGCTGCCAGCAGTGCAGCATTGGCGGCGCCGGCCTTGCCGATCGCCAGGGTGCCTACCGGAATACCGCGCGGCATTTGCACGATGGAATACAGGCTGTCCACGCCGCTCAAGGCAGCGCTTTGCACCGGCACACCCAGCACCGGCACCAGGGTTTTCGCCGCCAGCATACCCGGCAGGTGCGCAGCACCGCCCGCACCGGCAATGATCACGTCGATACCCTTGGCGCTTGCCTGTTCGGCAAAGCTGAACAGCTTGTCTGGCGTGCGATGAGCGGAAACGACTTCGACATGGAACGGGACGTCGAGTGAGGTCAGGACTTCGGCCGCAAACTGCATGGTGGCCCAGTCACTTTTCGATCCCATTACAATTGCGATTTTAACCTCAGCGTGAGTGGCTGAAGCGGCGTTGGCTCCCATGGGTGTAAGGCTCCTGTAATTGTACAAACGACGGCCGATTGCCTGCGGCGGGAGGCCGAATGAGGGCGTAGAGCATACCATGAGCGAACGGCAAGGAAAACGGTTGCGTCGCCGGTTTTGATCGTCAAAAGCGCGAATTTTTATACCCGCGCGTGAAGTCAGAAGCTTAGAAAGGGAATTGGATCAGTTCGACGGCGTCGGCGCTGACTTTGATCATCGAGCCTTCTTCATGCCAGGCACCCAGCACTAAACGGTGAGCTTTGCCGTTGCTCAGCGTCAGCTCATGCACGGCCGGACGATGCGTGTGGCCATGGATCATCCAGTGAACCTGGTGGTTCAGCATGGTTTGCTCAACCGCCTGCGGGTTGACGTCCATGATGGCGTCCGATTTGTATTGGTTGCTTTGCCGGCTGCGGGCACGCATTTTAGCGGCGATCTTAAGGCGCCAGCGTAAAGGCATTGCCAGGAACAATTTTTGAATCAGTGGGTTGTGTACTTTTCGGCGGAACTGTTGGTAGGCCCGATCGTCGGTACACAGCGTGTCACCGTGCAGGATCAGGATTTTGCGGCCATACAGGTCCAGCACCTTTTCTTCCGGCAGCAGTTGCATGCCGCTGGCACGGGCAAAGCGCTTGCCCACCAGAAAATCACGGTTGCCGTGGATAAAGTAGCAGGGCACGCCCGCCTGTTGCAGCGTTTTCAGCGCCGCGGCGATTTCAGCATGCAGCGGTTCGGGATCGTCATCGCCGATCCAGGCTTCGAACAGATCGCCGAGTATGTACAGGGCTTCGGCGTGTATGGCATCTTGCCGCAAAAAACGCAGAAAACCGGCAGTAATTGCCGGTTCCTGTGCGCTTAAGTGCAGATCTGCAATGAACAGCGTGTTCATTCAGCTGCGATTACTCGCTGACGGTAACGCTGGTGACGATCACGTCTTCTACCGGTACGTCCTGGTGCATGCCGCTGCGGCCAGTTTTCACGGCTTTGATCTTGTTAACCACGTCCATGCCTTCAACCACTTCAGCAAACACGCAGTAGCCCCAACCCTGGGCGTTTTCGCCGCGGAAGTTCAGGAAGTCGTTGTCTGCTACGTTGATGAAGAACTGTGCGGTCGCGGAGTGTGGATCGTTGGTACGCGCCATTGCCAGGGTACCGATGGTGTTTTTCAGACCGTTGTTGGCTTCGTTCTTGATGGTGGCTTTGGTGTCTTTCTGGCTCATACCCGGCTCAAAACCGCCGCCCTGAATCATGAAGCCATTGATAACACGGTGGAAAATGGTGTTGTTGTAGAAACCGTCACGGCAGTAGTTCAGGAAGTTTTCAACGGTAACCGGTGCTTTGTCCGCGAAGGTGTTGATAACGATGTCGCCGTGATTAGTGTGGAAAGTAACCATAGTTTTAGTCCTAACAAGATGAAGTGAGATGTCACATGGAGCGAGTGAACTATCAGACCGCCGTTATAACATATCTCCTGTAATGAGTCAGCAGCGGCTAAACCGCGCTCAGGCTGTGGTAAATTGCAATTTGTTATATTATAACATTGGTGGCAATCGCTGATTTATCACCGTTTTCCACCTCTGAGCTCAGCAAAGCGCGGCCTTAACCTTGCATTAGATCAGGCTTCGGGTTTCAATACGCTGCTGGGTGAACAACCTTAACCCTGGTTATCATTTTTGTTATCACGCACACCACGGAATGTCCCGATGCTAAAGATTTTTAATACCCTGAGTCGTCAAAAAGAGGAATTTAAACCCATTCATGCCGGTAAAGTGGGCATGTACGTGTGCGGGGTAACCATCTATGACCTGTGTCATATCGGACATGGGCGTACCTTCGTTGCTTTCGACGTGGTGGCACGTTATCTGCGCTATCTCGGCTACTCGCTGAACTATGTGCGTAACGTCACCGACGTTGACGACAAAATTATCCGCCGCGCGACTGAAAATGGCGAAAGCTGCGATCAACTGACCGCACGCATGCTGGCGGAGATGCACGCCGACTTCGATTCTCTGTTGATCGAACGCCCGGACATTGAACCGCGTGCGACCCAGCATATCGCCGAGATCATTGAGATCACCCAGCGCCTGATCGATCGCGATCACGCGTATGTGGCCAGCAACGGCGACGTGATGTTCTCCATCGACAGCGATCCGCAATACGGTTTGCTGTCACGCCAGGATCTGGATCAGCTGCAGGCCGGTGCGCGCGTGGAAATCGACGACGTGAAACGCAACCCGATGGACTTCGTGCTGTGGAAGATGTCCAAGCCGGGCGAACCGAGCTGGGCGTCGCCTTGGGGCGCAGGGCGTCCGGGTTGGCACATTGAATGTTCTGCCATGAACTGCAAGCAGCTTGGCACCCATTTTGATATCCACGGCGGCGGTTCCGATCTGATGTTCCCGCACCACGAGAACGAAATTGCCCAGTCGAGCTGCGCCCATGACGGCCCGTACGTCAATTACTGGATGCACTCCGGTATGGTGATGATCGACAAAGAAAAAATGTCGAAATCCCTGGATAACTTCTTCACTATTCGCGACGTGCTGGGTTACTACGACGCTGAAACCGTGCGTTACTTCCTGATGTCCGGCCACTATCGCAGCCAGTTGAACTACAGCGAAGAGAATCTGAAGCAGGCCCGTACCGCTCTGGAACGCCTGTACACTGCGCTGCGTGGCACAGATGCCAACGCCCAACCGGCCGGCGGCGACGTGTTTGAAGCCCGTTTCCGTGAAGCCATGGACGACGACTTCAACACGCCGGAAGCTTACTCGGCGCTGTTTGATTTGGCGCGTGAGGTTAACCGTCTGAAAGCTGAAGACATGACGGCGGCGAACGGCATGGCTGCAGAACTGCGCAAGCTGGCGAAGGTGCTCGGTCTGCTGCAGCAGGAACCTGAACAGTTTCTGCAGAGCGGCGCACAGGTCGATGATGGTGAAGTGGCGGAGATCGAAGCCTTGATCAAGCAGCGTAACGATGCGCGTAAAGCCAAAGATTGGGCGTTGGCGGATGCCGCGCGCGATCGCTTGAACGAGATGAACATCGTGCTGGAAGATGGCCCGCAGGGAACCACCTGGCGCCGTAAGTAATCCGCTTTAGGCTACAAACAAAAAAGGCGCTGAGTTAATCTTCAGCGCCTTTTTCTATGGAGCGGGGATTACGGCTTAACTACAACCTTACCGCCGTTAAACTCCACGACCTGATCGGCAACGATTTTGCAGCGTTTGCGCGTTTCGACTTTGCCGTTCACTTTCACCTGCCCATCGGCGATGACTTCTTTGGCGGCACCGCCGCTTTCACACCAGCCCTGGAATTTGAGCAGGTCGCACAGTTCGACGTGCGGGTGATTATCCAGATTAAAAGTTTCCATACTGCCTTACTTATTTAGGTTGAACGTCGTGATATTCCTCGCAGGCCTGCAAGGTATTTTGGATCAGTGTAGCAACGGTCATTGGACCCACGCCACCCGGAACCGGAGTTATGTAGGCGGCGCGTTCGCTTGCGGCGTCAAAATCCACGTCGCCGACCACTTTACCACTTTCCAGACGGTTAATGCCGACGTCCACCACGATAGCGCCAGGTTTTATCCAGTCGCCCGGAATAAAGCCCGGTTTGCCGACCGCCACGACCAGCAGATCGGCGTTTTCAACGTGGTGGCGCAGGTTCTTGGTGAAACGGTGGGTTACGGTGGTGGTGCACCCGGCCAGCAGCAGCTCCATGCTCATTGGGCGGCCGACGATGTTGGACGCGCCAACCACGACGGCATTCAGGCCATAGGTATCGATGTTGTAACGCTCAAGCAGGGTGACGATACCGCGTGGGGTGCAGGGGCGCAGTTTTGGCGCACGTTGGCACAGGCGGCCAACGTTGTACGGATGGAAACCGTCGACGTCTTTATCCGGATGAATACGCTCCAGCACTTTGACGTTGTCGATACCGGCCGGCAGCGGCAGCTGCACTAAAATGCCGTCGATCTCACCGTCGGCGTTCAGCCGATCGATCAGCGCCAGCAGTTCAGCCTCACTGGTGGTGGCAGGCAGATCGTAAGAGCGGGAGAGGAAGCCCACTTCATCACAGGCGCGGCGCTTGCTGGCGACGTAAATCTGTGAGGCGGGGTTCTCGCCAACCAATACGACAGCCAGGCCCGGAGCGCGTTTTCCGGCGGCCAGACGTTGTTTAACTTGCTCAGCCACTTCGTTTCTAACCTGCTGCGCAATCGTTTTACCATCAATAATCTTTGCTGACATCAGTGAGGAAATCCATCAATTAAGAAAAGCGGGGATGACGCTATTTTGTCAGAAGCGGAGCGCGCTGTCAGGCGCTGAATCGCGATCGACGGTGTTTGCCAGGTGTGATTTACGCTTTTTTTATGCCAACGGCAGGATCCTCTACGCCTTTTTTACCGCTCGCTGCGTAAGCTGTGGCTATTCACACTGAGGACGGGAGTCAAAATCATGATGCTCATTACCCGGTTGCACTTTTTACACCTGCCTGTTGATAGCCAGGCATGCCAACCAAGACACGTGGGGGAAACGGTATTCGATTCGTCCTTGCATCCGGCTGACGTTGCGCAGCTGATTGCCCTGCATCAGCTTGCCGCACACAAAACGCCGCCTTCATGGAGAACGCGCCTGGGCGCATTGTGCCGGAGGCTGCGTGCATGAGAAACATCAAAGGGATGGGTTTTATGCTGCTGGTATGGGGGCCAATGGCGCAGGCTTCGTTAAATGCCGCACCGGTTAGCGCAGCCTTACTGCAGCCGTTATCGGCGGCTTGCAACCTGTTGTCGGCTCAGCATGCCGATTGGGGAAACATCAACGCGATGGTGCGCTCGGCTCGCGTTTGCCTGCAGCGTCCGGCAGAACAGCAACAGTCGGATCGTATGCCAGAACAGGCTGATGCCGGCCTGGTACAGCGTAACAGCAGCCTGTTGCCGGACTTAACCCGAGGAAAGTGAGATCGTTAACTTGCTGCGTGGCGACCGCAATGGCTGAAAATTCATCATAAAGCACGGCTGCTGACGTAACGTCATGAAAAGGCATTGACTCAATGATCTCTGACCGTATAATCCAACCCGCAACTCCCGGTTGCCGCATCCCAATGCGCCCTTAGCTCAGTTGGATAGAGCAACGGCCTTCTAAGCCGTAGGTCACAGGTTCGAGCCCTGTAGGGCGTACCATTAAGAAACAATAACTTACGGCGCTCAACCAATCTTCTCAATTTCAACATGGGACAGATTTGGGACTAAGCCTCCAAAAATCGCATCAATCTGCCTCGCATGCTCAGTTAAATGATTGGGTGCCAAGTGCGCATAACGCTGAACCATTTCAATGCTTTCCCATCCGCCCATTTCCTGCAGCGCGGATAAAGGAACACCGGCCTGAATTAACCAACTTGCCCAAGTATGGCGAAGGTCATGGAAACGGAAGTCGTCAATGCCAGCACGTTTTAATGCTGCCCGCCAAGCAGTGTTAGAATCGACTCGCATTTTTCTCACCGGATCTTTATGCACAAACACCCATCTGTGATGATTGCCAATCTGTCGCCGTAAAACTGCGCAGGCGGTGTCGTTGAGAGCGACTCCTATCGCGCGGCCCGATTTGCTATCCTCTGGATAAATCCATGCCACCTTGCGCTGCATATCGATCTGCGACCAGGCAAGTTCGATAATGTTAGAGCGACGGAGGCCAGTGGTTAGTGCAAATTCAACGGTAGATTTAAGAGGTTCTGGGCACTCATCTACTAATCGTTGTGCCTGAGCGGGTTCGAGCCACCGAACTCGCTTGTTTCTTTCCTGCGGCACTTTGATCACTGGTGACTTTTCTATCCACTTCCAATCCCTTTCCGCAGCCCGCATAAGAGCCTTCATCAAAGCAAGGTGCTTAGCCTTTGTTGAAGTTGAAACGGCCTCAGATTTTCGCGGCGGTATCACAATGCCTTTCTTAGCCATTGCATCAACACGCATTTGCCAGCGCTCCTCTGCCTTCCTATTGGTCATGCGGCTAACTGCGGTGTAGATTTTTGCCTCGGTTATATCCTTCAATAAAGCCCCCTCAAAATGCATAAGCCAGAATCCAATCCGGCCCTTGTCTGCATCGAGTGATTTCTTGTGCGCTTTTTCTTCTAACCAGCGCAGGCAAGCCTCTTCAAATGTCACATTCGGGAAGTCCCCCAAACGCTCTATTCTCCAAAGTTCAGCTTTTCTACGGTCGTGCAGCTCCTGCGCTTGGCGTCTGTCCGAAGTCCCAAGCGATTCCTTAATTCGCTTGCCGCTTGGCGACGTGTAACTGCCGTACCAGATTTCTCCACGGCGGAATAATGACATGGTGCTTTCTCCTCATGTGCATCATCCGCGCTCACCGGCACAGTGTGGATCGGAATGCTAAGCGCGGCAATACAGGCTTGTCGGGTTATTAGGTAAGGGGATTTTGATTTGGTTGGATCTTTGCGGGTGGCTGAAAGCCTTCCTGAGCGAATCCACGCAGTTAGAGTTGGCGCAGAAACTCCCAGGAAAGCGCATGCCTCATCCCTTGTAAGGCTGTATTTATCCATCTATGCCTCTTTATTTCCCTTCCCGCACTCGATGAACCTCACAGTTAAGCCGCAGCCATGCCGGTGGATGCTTAGGCCAATAGGGAGCGATTTTCACTGCGTGTTTGTCGAGTAGCTGTCGGAAGGTGAATTTGTTGGTAGGGGATTCGAATTCGTTCAGTAGTTCTCTTGCTGTGCTACGGAGAAGGTTTTTCTGAATGCTGCAGGAATCAGCGTCAGGTTGTTTACTGGGCATTCATTCCCCCAATGATCCCAACCAGGTGCATCGCCCCGGCTGAATAGTTCTATTCTGGTTACGTCCCCATAGAGCAGTTCAAGGCGGCGACGCACCTCCCACGGTTTCTGGCTGTGCTCACCAAGACAACTGAAGACGACCTGTTTTATTGATGCACTGGCTCGTTCCAGTCCTTGTCCCCGTACAGCGATCAGCACGTCCTCTGAATTTGCCCGCGTATAGTTGCCGCCATTCATTCTGGTTTCAGTGTTGAGCATGTCGAGTAGGTCGGTAAAGTCGAAGATGGTTTGTTGCTCCAGCGCTTTATTGATCCGTAGCTCGGCCTGCTGATTCAGTTTTACCCACGTGAAGGCCTTCATCGTCCTGACGCTAAATCCCCACGCTTCTGCCAGCGCTATCGCTTCCTGGCTGTGATTGCCGGTGTACCACATTGCAAGAACGCTATCAGGTGCCGAAATTGCCCATACCGGCAGGCGTTTTAAATCGGCCATGGTCATCGTGTTGTAGTGATTACCTGCTGCGCCATTGCTGATTGTGTTGCCGTAGCTCCAGGGCGGATCTGCATAGATAAGTTGATAGGCCATCGTTATCTGCCCCAGTTGCGCGATGCCGCGTTAACGCAAAAATCGATGCGGATTTGTACCCACACCACATCGACGGCGCGAGCAACCTCGTAAGCTTTAAGCCAAATACTGGCCGCGTCGGAATATTGGGCACGGCGTTCCGCCTCAGCAGCCTGGTGCGCTAAGTTTTTATATCCAAATGTCATGATGATGCTCCGGTATCAGTAGGCGCGCTGGTGGGTTACTGGTGCGAGTAACTTGTTGAATTGCTGGACGAGAAGAATGTGACGGACCACCTCTGGCGGTTCGCTTCGTAGATAGCTATCAGTGATTTTCTGGAAGCTTTCTTTTGGTCTGGCTCTGGCATAGTTTTGGTGCTGAGGATCTACGGCTAAAACCTTCAAGGCGCGGATATTAGATCTGATATAGACGATTTCAGCGGTGACGTACTTGGACTGGGTTATTGAGCAGCGCAACGCCGATATTCTGGATGGCGTGATGTTTTCGTTAGGGAAGGCTTTTCTGAGCAAGGTTATGTGCTCATCCCGGATGTAAAAACCACCGTCAGCAATCAGGTACTGCAGGATTTCATAATTGGTCATGCTCTGATCCTTATCTGTGTGTTGTACCGCTCATGACTCATAACTACCCATGAATGGCCGTTGTCTTTTGAAAGCAAACGCCAGCAGCGGGCCACTGGCAGTGTTAAGTGGTTATGCTGGTATGTTCGTGCGGGTGTCTTTTTGCCAGCCTTATAGGCGCATAGAACCCCCTCAGCTTTGATGCTGATTCGTTGTGGAATTCGAGGTTTCATTTTGTCCGGTGGGGAAGTGTTATTTGGTGGTTGGTGCCCAGCAGATTTTTTTGATATCTGGGCGGCGAACGCGCTCAACAGCCTTTTCTTTTTCCAGCCTGATTAGCCGTCTGCGTATGGCTATGCCGGTCATACCTTTGTAACCAGCACAGCGGAGAAGGTTTGCAACTGAATCAGGGGTGGAGCCGGTAGCGCTGAGCCGTTCGAGAATTTCGTTATCGTCTGGCATTAGCAGCAATGTGTGGTTTCCTTCTTAGAAGAGGGTGAAATCGTCGTCAAAATGGTCTGCGTTTCGCTCGACTGACCTTGAAGCCAGGATGAATTGGATACCTTCAAACAGCGATGTTGGTCGCTCAAGTCCGAATATGAACGCATCGTTGTAGGTTCGCCCTAGCCAGTAGCCGCCGCCATACTCCTTGAGGCGCTGGAAGAACACCCATCCACCTTCTACGAAATGAGGTAGGGTTTCACCTCGATAGACGATTTGATAGCCGAGTTCTTTTGAGCCCATAATGCACACCATGAAAATACTGTTTATACATACAGTATAATTATGGTTGAGCGGGAGTCAATTGCCACCCTCTGGGGCTACTGCCAGCATTGCGGCGCGGCAGGCGTTCCACAATTCATCAGCAAAAAGGCATGCATTGTCACCGCACGCTTTACTTAACACAGCGTACGCGGCATCAGGCATTTCATTCGGCACTGCTGGCGCTTGCGGGGCGGTGAACAGTTCGGTTCCATGCGGAAGTTTGTCACCATTGTTACGCCAAACAACTCGCCTTGAAACTGGACGCCGGTCGATAAGTGCCACTGGCTGCGCCTCCCGGTTAGCCGACAATTCATCCAGAGCATTTACCAGCATCTCAACGGCTTCAGTTGAGAAGTGGCTACGTGTTGCGCCAATCACGCGCAGCCGCTCGATATTTCCTTCGATGCTTTCACCGAACTCAGGCATTGCCTTACGTGCTGCAATGTCGGCCTTAATCTGGCTCAACTGCTCAGTCGTTAGTGTCATGCTTCCTCCCGGTTAGCCGCCCGCACCATGTCGATCAACTTGCGGATTGTTGCGCCGGTTCCGCCAACATCCTCCAGTTTGCAGAGCAATTCGAAGCCTGCATCTTGGTCACCGCCCGTTGCTTCTTCATGCACTGCGGCCTCATAAATTTCCTGCATCGCTTCAGGCGTTAGTGTCTGTGTCATGATACAACCTCCAATCCGCTAACTTTTCCACCCTCGATAGCTTGGTAAATCGCCGCGATTAGTTCGTGCGGCTGATATCCATCCGGCATGCTTTGCTCAATTGCAACAAGGGCTGCAATCGACTTTTGCTGGGCCTCTTTATCTCTATCTACAAAAATGTCATTGCATAGAGATACGCACTCGCGACAGATACGCACTCCACCCGGGCCGCCAATTGTTTGGTTGTCGGGCCTGCGAGTGTTGCAGAGCACGCATGGCGCACCGTCAGCCAGAACCGTATGTTCTGGGTATTTAACAAATTTCAATCCATCCATCATATTCATGGCCATGGCTACTCATCCCCCTCTACGGTAAAGCCAGCCTTCCCAACGTCGCGAGCAGCAGCATTACGCCCATCAACCCAGCCTTTGCAGTAGTCATCGCTGGCGCCGGACACGTGGCATATGAAAAACTCGTCGTAGTCCACGATTTTAATTGGCGTAGCCAGCTTGGCTTTCAGTTCGCGAATGCGTTCGAATGCAGTGGCATTGGCATCTTTCCACAGCTCAGTAACGTTATTCAGCGCCTTATCCTTCGCTTCCAGCTCAGCCAGCAGGGCGGATACGTACTCTTGCGAGTACATTCTAAGTGCTGGCTCGGTGCTTTCTGGGTCGTTCCCACGCACAAGCAGCGCCTCATCTCCGCTCATGAAGTCAGCTATTTCCTTCTCGCCAACAATCCACGCAGGCTTGCTCAGTTCGCTCAGCTTATTGCCCATCTTTGACCTCCCGAACCTGTACGCTTATCACCAACTCACGACCATCTCTTAACTGATAAACCTTGCTCTTTTTCGTGGTATACAGATGCTCTGCAACCGCTGAACACGCCATCTCTGTGACGTCAGTTTTCTGCCCAACCCATCGGCCTTTATCGGTATCCAGCGTGCCGTAATAAATATTCCCGGTCAGCGGGCTGGCACCCATCGTTTTTATCTTGCTCATAATGCTTTCTCCTGGGCTTCGTCAGTCATGGGTTTTTTATTTCCTGGCTCTAAAATTGACTGGATAGCTCGCTTAATGGCAGCCTTCCGTTTTAGATCTCTGTTGCTCTTACGCTTACCCACGCTCAACCTCCCTAGCGCAGTCACCGTCCCGCTGGTTCCATGCAGTGATAAGCAGCGCCTCAGTGTTGCGGGTCATGGTTATTACCGCTCGATCAGTGCAGATGTGGCGCAACGTATACGAGTGAATTGCGTAGCGCATGCCAGTCCAGTTCTGGTTAGGCGCGATGTATGTTTCACCTGCCGCACAAAACGGGCATGGCTTCAGTTCATTTGCTGGCATCGCTGGGCGCTCTTTCATTTGGCCTCCCGAATGTCGGAGGCAATATTATTTGCAAACTTAATTGTCGTAAGATATTTTCCCGCAGATTCAAAATCTCCAGATTTATGGCGCTCTTGGTAAATAACCTGAGCTTTGCTTGCGACAATTTCAGCACCTTCAGCCATATAATTAGTCCGGTTAGCTGCAAGGGCGGCGTCAGTGGCTGGGGTTGCCAGATTCTTAGACGCATCAAACAATTTCCGCATCTCAGGGTAGTGATATAGAGATTTGCAGAAGACTTGTGCCTTATTTCCGTACCGATAGCTGGTGTTTTCCAGAAACTCCTCGGCACGCTCACGACTCCAGAAAGGCCCATGAAACATATGGCAGAGGGCGGAAGCTGTTGGGGACATCATTTGCCGCGGATCGCATACGTACCAAACAGGGCGATCAGTGCACTCGACATCAGTATTTTGGTTTGCGATTGGGTGAATAATTTCCTTCAGCGCCGCATTCTCCACAGCCAGCGCATCGGCTCGTTTCTGCTGCGCATCGCGCTCAGCCTTCACAACTTCCAGCTCAGAAAACAACGTTGCATAGTCACAGTGCGCCACGTAGCCGCCCTCCGGGGTTTCACGCATGTAAGCGAGTTCATGAGAAATGCTCAGTGAAAAGTCAGGGTTAAATCGCTTGATCATCGCTAGCCTCCTGGGCAGGGTTCTGTTGCCGATACTCGTTGAGGATTTTGTTTATTTCCTCTCTAGTTCCCGGCGTCAGCAGCAGAACATCACCCTCTTCACGGAGCATAGGGGCAGCGTCATAAAGCAGTTCGCATAATCTGCGTGCGCGGGTGGCGCTGAATAAGGGAGTGATAAAGGACTTGGTTACCTTCTTCTTGCCTGCCTTCTTGGCCTTTTCGACGTCACCGGCAAGCACTTTTCCCGCAGCTTCGCCGTGCTCTTTTACACGATCTACAGCGGCGTCAACGGCAACAGAACCCTCTCTAACAAGCGTCTGAACGTCGTGATTGGCCTGGCTGAATGCCAGCAATTTATCGACCGTAGCGCGGCTCTTACCGACCAACGCGGCGATTTCATCGGGGGAAAGATTGAACCCGGCCAGCTCTTTTACAACGAGTGACTGCTCGTAAGGGGATAGGGGAAGTTGGGTGTTACTGTTCATGATGCGTGCGACGCGCTCCACATCATTCCCAGTGAATTGAATTATATGTATAGGCTTTACTGGTTTTCCCGCGTCACGACAGCGGCTATAAGCGTGTCGGCGGCGATGCCCCTCGACAACCCAAACACCGCCATCATCGCGCGGCCTGACTTCTAACGGCGGAACTGGCTTACCACGCATTAGGTGCTGAAAGAGTTTTTCATCTTCTGCCAGGGAGTGTTCGCTCTCCACGCGTTTATTGAAGCCTTCCTGAACATGAATGTCGTCCAGTTGGATAGTCATACGGCCATCAGGACGCTTGATAGTGCCGTTGTTGAACATTTGCTTAAATGAGTTAGCCATTGGTTTTCCTGCCGATTTATTCAAGGTTGTGAAATTTAGGCGTAAAGAAGCCTTAGCCCTGAATGGCAGGGCTATGTTTTATAGAGGCCAGCTCAGAAGGGGATGTCGTCGTCGAAGTCAGGAGCGCTTTGGGTGCTCTGATTCTGCCTGTTGGCGGATGCTTGCTGAAGTCTGGATTGAGGTTGCTGGTTGGCGTTATTTCCCAGCATAGAGCGCTGTTGCTGGCTGCCCGAATGTTGCGGGTCATCATTAGCAATGCGCTCATCTTTGTCCTTAAGAACGGCTAGCAGCTTGGTAACGGCTTCTGCGGGGGTGTTGTCGATTGCTTCTTTGTAGGTTTTCCGAGTGTTAGCCCCAAAAACCTGCTTAACATCGAACTTATAAGCGTCACCGCCATCATTTTTGGTATAGAGGACTTTTTGCAATACGAAACCGATCGGCTTACCTTCCAGTTCTTTGCAGTGCAACTCAATTTCGCCTTCACCGTTGGTCATCTCGACGGCATTTAACTGCTTCACTTTGGTGAGCCCCATGATCGCATTGATCAGCGCTGCACCATGCTTCAATGGTTGGCCCTCGCGGCCTTTGTAGTTGATGCGTAGGTAGTTAATTTTTCCCACATCGGAATCGATAGAGAACTCCATGGCTTCAGATTGGGAGTCTCTGCCGGTGGTGAAGATTGCTGCGCTAATGTTGCCTGCATAAGCACCAGTTTCTGATGCTCCGCCTGCGCCAGCGGTACGCGCTGATTCGTCATCAAAAGTGAACATTGGTTGCATTATTCGGTTACTCCGTCGTTAAGTTCGTAATAGTCACGGATCGCCGCGTCTACGGCGTTCAGGTCATTGTCGATTTGAAATGAGTCGAAAAGTCCGATCGGTGATTTAACCGGGTCAGTTCCATCGGATTGCGTGGTGAAGTAGTAACGGCCGTCGGCAACACCGGTTCTGAGCGCGATGGTGAACATGCCTTCTACGGTGATTTTCTCATCAAGCATTTTGCCGATGGTTTTCATTTTTACGCGGCCGCCGGGTGTTTCTTCGGTGTGCGCCAAGAAGTAGACAATTAGGCTATCGTCCGCTGATTGCGCGGCCCGTATGGCGTCCCAGGCTCCGCCACCAATTTCAGTAAACTTCTCGAATGATTTTTCACTGCGCCGGCGCATAAACTGATTCGCCATGACGTACTGAAAATCATCTACTACGACAAACCGTTTACCAGCACGCCTTGCGTGTTGAATAATCAGCACGATGTCGCTGGCTAAATCAGTAAAAAAAACATTGCCGGTTTTTTTATCGAAGTTGCGGGGTATCCAGCCGGACGATTTAAAGGGGAGGCGTTTATTTTCCGGGTTGATGAGAAACCCCTCATCGGGGTTTAATTTCATCATGCTGGCTGACTTGCCAGAGCCGGAATCGCCAAGAATTAGCACGGGTATGCCCATCAGAACATTGCTCCCATAACCTGTTTAATCGTGTATTCCTGGTCTTCGTTCAAATCCATATTTGCCAGGGCCCAACGGAAGTAACCAGGATCCTCGGCGGCGATATCAACGAAGGTCTTGCCCTTGTGTTTGCCGAATGGCATTGCGTGCAACAGAGACGGGTTGGTCGTTATGTCGCGCATCTGCGCAATGCTCCAGCGTGCAATGCTGTTCATATAAAGCAGATTGGTTGCCGTGACGTAGCAGTCATAGAGCGCACGGTGGGCATAGAGACCCTCAGGCACGTCGGGCTTAAGCCCGAAGCGATAGCGCAGATATTGGTTACCATGCCGCTCTTCAGGCCACAGCTTGCGTGCCAGCTTCAGCGTGCAAATCCATGGGCCCGCGATTTGCGGAAGCTTCTCACGGTCAAAAACGGCATTGTGTGCAACATAGAGATCGGCACCAAGGTAGCGGCCTATCACCTCGTCAATCAGTGGGGCGTTAGCGACCATTTCCTCAGTGATGTGATGGATAGCCATAGCCTCGAACCCTATAGGCTCAGGAGGGCGCACAAGGTCGCTCATGGGGTTGCAAATAACACCGTCAACGATGTCGACGCTGGCAATCTCGACCACGCCGCCCTCAAAGCTGGTGGTTTCGGTATCAATTACACGAAAGGTAATGCTCATGATTTGTTCCAACAGTTCGGGCATCGGCGACGGCGTCAATTTCAGCCAATCGGCTCGCTAACCGATCGAGGTCGGAAGCGTCCAGTTTGTTGGCGATGCAAATGGAAAGGATGAGATGTTCTGCAGCGAGCTGCTGACGCGTCGGCGTTTCAATAATCGTCAGTTCCATACAGCGCCTACTGCCAGTAAGCACAGAGAAAGAACGGTCAGATAAAAAACGTGTTTGCCTCGACGCTTTGTCGCAAAGTGGCTTCCATTCAAATCGTGCTTATGCTGGATCCGTGCATTTAGGCTCACCATGCTGACCTCCGCTGTGATTGCATGCAGCGCAGGCGATACTGAAGCGTTTTGATGTTTTGGCGGACTGCGTAGTAGTTAGCGCAACGATCAGCGCAAACCAGTATGTCCACATTTTGAAATCGCCCTAAGACGTAACGCTGAACCTTCACATATTTGCAGTCAGACTTTGGCAGCACTTTCTTGCAGTACTCGCAGGTGGTGGTCATGGGGATTGGTATCATGACATGTCCTCTCGGTAGAAATTCACATGGGTAAGCGCACCACGAACGGAACGCTTAGTGATGTGAAAAAAAGCCCCGAACAACGGGGCAAACTGGAAGATAAGAGGGTGTTATGGTGGGTGCCAGGATGATGCCTGGCTTCAGATGCCTTTACTTTTAAGTCCAACAAAAAACCGCATCCCTCCGGACTGAAAGCTTTATCTGGTTACGTAAAAGCCAACCACTGACCAGAACGCGACGCAGATGACAACCACGCCTAGCCAGACGATTTGATTAAAGGTCATGATTGCCTCAGTGCGCCCCGTAGGGCGCGGTGGGTGTTAGCTGATATCGTCAAGATAACGACATACTGATTCAGCGCTACGCAGGGTCAGTGGGCGATCCTCGCGCCATTTCTTGCCGCCACCATTAGAGCAATGGACAACATCAGCTATCACTATGTGTCCGCCGCTGGCGTGAATGTGGGATTCAATAATCTTTATGCCTGCTGATTTCAGTGTTTCGATGTGGGCTGCTTTTACCTTGCTCATCGTGTAACCCTCTGCTGTTTAGTGCTCTTATGCCTACCGCCCCGTATAGGCTGCGGCAGGGTAAATCCACTCGTCATTTTTAGGCTGATTGATGCGTTAATCGGTCGCCAATCGAAACTGCGTGATGCTTATCGCCACCTTTCCCTCACTCCGTCGCCGGGGGAACTGGCCGTTTACCGTTGCTACGGCTGGCCGGTATTTGCGGTCGTCCCGTTTATTCACTACATGATCCTGCCCTCCAGTTGTTTGCCTGTTGTCGTTGATGGGTCAGGCTCCCGTGCTTATTTCCCACGCACTCGTCATAGCCGAAGCTGATAAATGCGAGGGGTAAAAAGTCGTGCTACCCTGCAAAAAAACATCCTTTACAAGGAGTTCAAATGCTCAACAAACCATGCGTGTGCGGTGGTCGGAACCCGAACTGCATCGTTTGCGGTGGTTGGGGATATATTGATGAGGTCAGTGAGTCCAGATCTTCCGTTGGTCAAGGTGAGATAGCTCCGGGTCGCACCAGGAGAAAAAACAACTCAACCAAGCGCAAACAGACACACAAAACCAAGAAACCCCCGTTATTATCCGCTGAAATAAAATGCATTTTGTGCGGCGAGTTGTGCCCCGATATTTCAAAGCACAACTGCCTAAAAAAATAATAATGTCGCCCAGTTCTGTCCGCTGCATGCCGTTAGTGCCATACCCCCGTAAGGGCTGGGTACTGCCGGGTGCTGAGTTATGCAGATCTCTCTGCTCAACGCTGGGTGACTAAACCTGATTGTTAAAGAGCGTCCCGGTGGTTTGGGGTGACGTTGTTGCTGTCGATGGAGTGATTATTAGCTATCGGTTAATTTTGGTCAATAACCAATGGTTAATTTAGTTGTGATAATTAATTAACCAAATGAACTAAAAGGGAATTTAGTTGTGTTTTTTTTCTTGGCAAGGGGGCGCGAGGTGGGATTTGTGTCTTGCTGGTGATTTTTAGGCATAAAAAACCCGGCGCATGGCCGGGGTTTGTTTATTGGAGGTGCGTGATTTTTACCAGATAGTCGATGTCCAGAATAGGCGACCGATAATTTCTATTTTATCCAGATCAGCTTCTTCATCAGGGTGTTCAGCAGTATTGAAGCTCCTGATGCTGAGTCGATTTGGTCCCACTCTGTAAAGGATTTTTAGCCGCTTCCATCCATCTTGGTTAATTGCATAAACTTTCCCGTCCACGATCTTTTTGTCGTCCGTGTTTACTGCGACAGTTGATCCATCGGGAATGTTAGGCTCCATGCTATTACCGCGAGCAGGGAAACAGAGCACTCCTGAACCATCTGTACTTGCGCCAATACGGCGCAGCGTGGCTTTGGAGAATCTCAATTTAAACCCGTTGTAGTCTTCTTCGTTAAAACTTCCATCCCCAGCGGCGAGTTCAATGTCTCGCAAAAAAGGAACCTCAACCTCATCCTGTGGTAGAGGGGTAGTGCTATCCCAGGCGTCAACGCTATCCCACTCTTCTTGAGGTGGGACATTTGACTCTTGTTTTTGAACACCGGAGACATTCTCTTTCATTTCACCGCGCCCGTACTCTAACCATTCAGGGCGAACTCGTAGCCAACGACTTAACGCAAGGATGTTAACCGAGTCAGGTATGGCTGCTGCATTCATCCATTTCCAGATGCCGGGCTCAGTGATGGAAATACCCTGTTTAGATAGGGCGTCCTTCATACGTTTCGGAAGCCCACGACCACCTACGCCAGCTTCTAAACAAGCAGCGCGCAAGCGTTCTGTGAATTTCTCTTTCAGTTCGTCTTTTTTAACCATGCGTTAAGTATCCAAAGAATTGACATAACTGTCAGTTAAGATATATTCTTAACTCGTAGTTAATTTGGTTAATAAAGGAATTCTATGAACCCAGTACAAATTGCAGTTGATGCGGTTGGTGGGCAAACGGCGGCGGCAAAGATCTGTGGTTTAACGGTCGTGGCCGTTCACAAATGGTACGCCAAGGGCCGATTGCCTCGAACCGAATACACCAAGAAAACAAATTATGCCCAACGGTTAGCAGCTGCTGCCGGTGGGAAGTTCAGCGCTGAATGGTTGCTTCACGAAGCTAACCCTGACCGCTAAGACAACTTTGCCGGAAGGCAATTCAATATTTCACTGTAAGACAACGGAAATTGTAAATGGAATCAGTCGCAACAAGTCGCAATTCAGTACGCATCAACTGCAAGCCTGAATTGCTGGAGAGTTTCTTTCACAAAGAGGCACTTATTCGCGGTAACAAGCCGCTGGCACTGGATATGGGTATTCACCCATCAGGGTTGAGTAGGGAGAAGGTAAGGCTGGTGGGTTTGGCCTGCCGGATGATTTCCCAGCTTGGTCTGCCGGAAGGCTGCGTTGCCTCAGCTGAGTGCGAGCAGAGCGTGGTGCTGACCGGCGAGGTGGCAAAAAAGCTTATCTCGATGCTGGAGCACATCCGGGAGCCAAAGACCGAATAGGGGGTGGCATGAACCACATGCAATTCATTGAAAAGCACATCAAACAGAAACTGGCCGAAGCTGGTTATAGCGCTGCAATTGCGCAGGGGGGGGGCAAATGTTGGTGTTGATCATTACCGGCGTTGCTCACAAGCCAGCAAGAAGGGCGCAATGTTTGAGGACTGTCTCCGGCACGCAAAGGTGTGGGCCGAAAAGAACAGCATGGCTACGGACAAGCCAGTCAAGAAAAAACAAAGCCGAACTGCGCCAACAGCTCGGCCGGGTCTTTTTTAAACCGTCGGAGGTTTGAAACATTATGCGCAAAAACAAACGCACAACGCAAGAGCGAGAAATTACTCGTGATGACTACCTGAAGCCAGCCGACCCGATCGGGACTTTACCTGCCTCATTTCACAAACGGTTTGTAGAGGAATACCGCAAAGTGAAGGCTCGCCAGGAAGGTCGTCATGAGTAATACCGCTGAAATCATTCAATTCCGTGCGCCTGTAGAGCGCGAGGAGCGTCGCGTGGCCGATCTTGATGATGGGTATACCCGACTGGCTACCATGCTGCTAGAGGCGATAGCTGGCGCTGATTTAACTAAGCGTCAGTTCAAGGTTCTGCTGGCAGTTATCCGACTGACTTATGGCTGGAATAAACCCCATGACCGTATCTCAAATTCTCAGTTGAGTGAGATTGCAAAGCTGCCGATTAAACGCGTCAGTGAAACGCGTGTTCAGCTGCTGAATATGCAGGTGTTGGTATCGGTTGGTCAGGCGATTGGGCCCAACAAAAATGTGTCTGAATGGGCCATCCCTCAAAACGAGGGAGAATCCCTCAATTTAGGGGATAAAAAATCCCTCAAATTAGGGGATGGCAATCCCTCAAAACAGGGGGACACCATAGACATTATTCCAAAGACAGTAAAAACAGATCCCCCTAAAGCCCCCAAGGGGGAATTTTCGGAGGAAGTTCTAACACAAGCAAAGCAGGCCCTGGAGTATTACAACGAACTCACCGAAGGATCTTGCCGTTCTGCAGAACCATTCGCAGTGCTGCTGACAGAAACCAAGTCTCGCAGCGCATACACCCTGCAAGACCTGCAGTTGGTTTGTCGTTGGGTTATCCGCACCTGGAAGCCTCGGAACAACACTGTCGCTAAGCCAGCAAACATCTGCCGGGTAAATCGCTTTGACGGTTACCTGTCCGACGCAGAAGCCTGGCAGAAAACCTGCGTAGAAATCGACTGCCAAGCGGTGGTGGATATTTACAACGAAATTACAGCGGGCCGCATGGCGTCTGTAGAGCTCGACAGAGAGCGCGAAATTTCTATCCGTGAACTCACCACCCACCTAGCCACGAAGTCACCAGCGGGCTTTGGCGCGTATTTCTCGGCATTTCTTGAGGACGCCAGAGAGTTTTATTTCGGCGGGCCGACTGGGGAAGGCTGGCATGCGGATTTTGAATACCTGATGAAACCACAAACATTGCGAAAAGTGCGGGAGAGGACTCTGTGATCAATATCGATATCGAAGCGAGCGTGATCGGTGGCCTTCTGCTTAGCGGGCTGACAGCTGATGCGGCTGATGTACTCGCAACACTTGAACCTGAAGCGTTCTCGGTACCCCTGTACAGCGAAACGTTCAAAGAGATATCCCGACAGGCAAGTAATCGCGGGATGATTGATAGCCTGATGATTGCTGAAGCAATGGGCGAAAAACACTTTGCCGACATCATGGAGACGCAGTCGCGGAACCGTGGCCCATCCGTAGCTAACCTGAAGGGGTACGCACGCGTTGTAGGTGAATACTATCAGATCCGGCAGTTCACAAAGCTGATGGAGTCGAGTTATGACCTGATCGCTGGTGCACACAACCACGAAAAAGCGCTGGCTGGTATTCAGGAATTTTCGAGCAAGATTTTCTCGATTGCTAAACCTCACGATGAGCACCGTCCGGTTCATATTGATGAGCTGCTTGAGTCCTATGCAGAACTGCTTGAACAACGAAATTCGAATGGTGAAGAGTCAGACACGCTGAAGACGGGGATCCCCGAACTCGACGCTATTACTGGTGGTTTAAACCCTGTCGATTTGGTTGTTGTAGCTGCACGTCCAGGCATGGGGAAAACAGAATTTGCTCTGAAAGTTGCTGAGGGTGTAGCAACGACCAGCGTTCGCATTGGAAACGTGGAAATGCCGCGCGGCGTGCTGATATTCAGCATGGAAATGAGTGCGCACCAGGTGATCGAACGCCAGTTGGCAAACGCGTCAAACATGCCGGTATCAGTATTGCGAAACCCCGCGTCGAAAATGGGAGACGAGGAGTGGGCCAGAGTCTCATCAGGGATTAACAGACTGCAAGGCCTACAAGTTTGGATTGTTGATGCCTCAAAGCTGACCATTGAGCAAATCAGAGCTATTGCCGAACGCCTTAAGCGCGAACACCCGAACCTTTCACTGATCCTTGCTGATTACCTCGGATTAATCGAAAAGCCACGTGCAGAGCGCAACGACCTTGCAATAGCGCATATCTCCGGCGGGATGAAGCGCATGGCGAAAGACCTTAAAACGCCAGTGATGTCGCTCAGCCAATTATCCCGCGATGTAGAAAAACGCCCACAAGGTCAGCGTCGGCCAACGAACTCCGATCTTCGTGACAGCGGAAGCATTGAGCAAGACGCAGACAGCATCATCATGCTTTATCGCGAGGCGGTTTATCAGGAAGACAGTCCCGCCGCACCTTTTGCTGAAATTATCGTGACCAAAAACCGCTTTGGATCCCTTGGTACCGTTTACCAAGAATTTCGTCATGGCCATTTCATGCCTACCGATCAGGCGGCTGCCGCACAGATTTGCCGCGCCAAGCCCCAGCAAAAGACAGAGAAACGCTATTCGAAGAGGGACGTCTGATGGATGACTTCTGCCTGCACGAAACGACCAAGACTCAGTTATGGCCGGTATTGAAAGAGCTGGTGGCTTCTGGCAAGCGCTACCGCGTCAGCATCGTTGAATGGCGGGAAAAGCGCACACTGAGTCAGAACGCACTGATGTGGAAATGGAACGGTGAAGTGGCAACGCAATTAACGCGCACAGGGAAAGGCAGGTTTGATCAGGACTATGTCCACGAATACCTGAAAGACCTGTATTGCCCACCAAAGCCTATCACCGTCATGGGTGAAACGCGTTACGTAAAATCTACAAAACTGCTGGATACCGGGGAAATGACTCGCTACTTGGAGCAAATAGATATGTGGGCGCACAAGCGCGGGTTACGGCTAACCACCCCGGAACAGTGTGAGTATCGGCAATTGCAGGAGGCGCAGAACGCATGAGAGCAATAGTGAAATCTAATGTACAGCGCGATCTGGGCATCGCGATGATCAAGGCTGGTGGCGAGCTGCTCTCACACCTGACAGGCCGCGTGCTGATATCGACTCTGCCGGACGAAATGAAAGACATCCCAGACGGAATTTTGCCGAAGGTGGAGCATGAGATAGCGAACGATCCGCGCCTGCAGCCATTCTTTCAACATGAACGGGTTATCAACGCTGCTGGTGGTATCAACTCGATGGAAGCCTGGGCAACACGTTTCACCAAATGCCAATACGCCAGCGATAGCCACTCGTCCAACCTGACCACGCGTCGTTATGGTCATGCTGCCATGCGTATCTGCTGGAGCTGTGACAACAGGACTGACGGGCATACATCGCCAAAGCTTGATGCAATAGCGAACGTGAACATGTCGCGCTGGGTTGTTGAAACCGCTAAATGGCGTCTCAAGTCTGAAGGTCAGTTAACCATCCCTGAACTTGTACTGTGGGCTGCCATTTCCGGCGTTGTGGACCTGATCCCTAATGACGTGTCAGCAGAATTACTTAGCTTGCCGAAACCTATTTTCGTATCAGGGCCAAAAAAAGAATCAGACATGGTTGTAGGGCCTGCACCTACCGAAATCCTGAAGAAAACGGCGATAAAAGTTTTCACAGTTGACCCAGAACCGCCGAAGGCTTTCATGTTGCGTCCAAAACTAACCCGCGTCGAAGACAGCAAATGGACTCGCTGGGTTAAAGCACAAATGTGTTGTTGCGGCTGCGGCCGCCGCGCTGATGACCCACACCACATTATCGGGCATGGCCTGGGCGGTATGGGAACGAAGCCAAGCGATTATCTGACTATCCCTTTGGCCCGAGACTGTCACCGCAAGCTACACGACAACCCGGATGCCTGGGAAGCAGAGCACGGCTGTCAGACCGTTTTGCTGGCCCAGTTCATGGAATATTCCTACGGCGTGGGGGCGTTGGGATGAAGAGTTACAACATCGTTCCGATCCCCAAGCCACGTCAAACGCAAAAAGATCGGTGGGCCAAGCGCCCGCCAGTTCTCCGCTACCGGGCATTCTGCGACGAGGTGAGATTACATCGCATCTCACTGCCTGAGAGCGGCTATCACGTGACTTTTGTATTACCCATGCCAGACAGCTGGAGCAAGAAGAAACGCGCTGAGATGGCCGGTAAGCCACATCAGCAGAAGCCAGATAAAGACAATCTGGAAAAGGCGTTATTGGATGCCATTTTTGAGGACGACTGCCGGATCTGGGACGGTCGAGTAACAAAGATTTGGGGCGAAGTAGGCCAAATAATTATCGGAGAAATAGCATGAGAATAGAGCACGCACTTTTAGCCAGCAGCCCAAAATCTCCTTCAATCATGAGTACCGCGCCTGATATTAAGCCTCAATCCAAAATGCTGATTGGTCAGGATGGCGTACAACAGGAACGACGAATAGTTCGCGCTTCTCAATGCCAAGGCGGCGGGCAGGGTGGTTATACCGATGTCATGGTTGCATTGGGGATCACTCAGTCCAGAGAGGCGCAGGGGCTCAGTCTTCTCTATGCAAAATTTAATAAAGATAAATCAGAGAGAGAGAAAGCCATAGAGAGGTTGGCTCAGTACGCGATTAAGCAGTCACCAAAGCTGGTGGGTAAAGCAGCTGGCAGGCAAATGGCACGCTGCATGGTGTTGCTTTCGAAACTGGCAGTGGATGACTTCTGTAGAACGGCAGACATTGAGCGGGCCAGGTGTAGATGTGGCGGTAGTGGAAAGGTATACGACATAGCGGCCACAAAGGCAGGCGGCAAGGCCGTAGAAAAAACCTGCAGTAGATGCCACGGAACAGGATTGAAGCCAACCACGACAGCCCCGGCTTACAAAGTGGTGAAGGGATTAATACCTGACCTGAGTCAGCCGACATGGAGCAGGAACTGGCAGCGCTTCTATCAGATGCTGATCAGTAAGTGCTACCAGGACGCCGAGGCTGCTGAGGGTGTGCTGGGTAGAGTAACTTCAAATGCGCATAATTAAATAAGATGGCGGCATAATTTAAAATTTTATCAACCAACTCTTGCATTTTTGAATAAAATTGGCTAGATTTGGTCTTAATGATGGGATTTCAATGCCTACGGGCTGACAAATCACCACCGCCATATCAAAAGAACCCGCCTCCGAGCGGGTTTTCTCGTTTTCAGCCCCAGCCAATATCCGACACACACCTGGCACACCCCGTATCGCCGACTCGTTTACGGCTGGTGGCTGACCCATTAATACCGATCGGATAGTCCGATACAAAAAACCCGACAGTTATGTCGGGCTTGCAATGCAAGAGGGAAATCGAGGAATGTCGCTGCTAGAGCCTCTGCGTTAGGGGAGGGTGGCCCACATCCTTGGGCCGTGTCATGGGTAACGAGAGACACTAGCTTGTCGCGGTACGACAATAAAAGCATAAGCCAAAATTGATAGTTCCTGTAAGAAATAAGAATATTCCTAAGTGGGTTTTTGTTAATGCCAAACCCTATTCACCTTCACATCCCGGTGTGTTTAGGAATCCCTTTTTTGAGTGTTGTTGGGCTTAAGTTGAGTATGTAACTCACTAAGCACAATAAGGGATTATAAGAGTAAGGCGAGGAGGCTTCTGTATTTATGCAATACCTCCTCTTTGTTTTCGGTCTCAAGCTTGTGTGAAAGCATTGATAATAATGATTTTTCAGTTAGTGGTGTGCCATTTTTGAACATCTCAACCACAACCACACCCAATAACTCAAACTCATTTCGCAGACACAAATTTGATTCGCTGAAGTAGTCGCTAATTTCGATATCAGTATTCAACTGTTTGTTCATTTGGTTTTACCTCAAAAGGTTAGCCTCGGTTGATGAAACACATCCCACCTGACCTAGGGGGTAGCTTAAGGAAGCAAATAGACAAGCATTACTGATTAGATAGCGAGGGTAAATATAGTATTCAGAATCAATTTTTCCAGTAATAAAAATCCCAAGGCCTCGGCAATTGCTGAGGCTTTTCTGTCTTTATACCCGATGATCGGGGCATGCCCCGGCGAGGGGGAGGTTATGAAAATGCCAAATAGTCCCCATAGCTGGGCAGATCTTACTGAAATCCTGGCGGCCTGGTGGCGCGGTGACGTTCCGATCGGTGGTGTCGTGATGGCCATCGTGATGGCAGTGCTGCGAATGGCCTACTCAGGTAGCAGTTGGAAAGAAACCATTTTCGAAGGGTTGATGTGTGGTGCGCTTGCGCTGACGACGTATTCAGCCCTGGACTATTTCGATGTACCGAAGGCGCTCACTGTAGGCATCGGCGGTTTTATTGGATTCGTCGGTGTGAAAAAACTCAGCTCGTTCTTGTCTGGCTACGTCGGTAATCGCTTCGGCGGGGGCAATCAGAATGCGGATAAGTAAAAACGGTATTGAGCTGATTAAGCGCTTCGAAGGGTTAGAGCTGAAAGCTTATCAGGACTCGGTAGGTGTCTGGACGATTGGCTATGGTTGGACACAGCCCGTCGACGGTAAGAAGATTGGCCCCGGCATGGTGATTGACCAGGCTACCGCCGATCGGTTGCTCAAATGCGGCGTTATTCAGTATGAGCAGGGCGTTAACCAGTTGGTGAAGGTGAACATCACGCAGGGCCAGTTCGATGCTCTGGTGAGCTTTGCTTATAACCTCGGATTGCGTTCATTGAGCACCTCGACGCTGCTTAGAAAACTGAATGCAGGTGACAAGCAGGGTGCTGCTAATGAGTTCGGTAAATGGGTAAATGCTGGTGGTGTAAAGTTGGCTGGTCTTGTAAAACGCCGAGCGGCAGAGCGTGAGCTTTTCCTGTCATGAGTGGCTGGTTGGTTAAATTATCAGGCGCAGGCATGTTTCTCCTGCTGGTGATATCAATCTGCCTGGGTGGTTACAGCTCGTTGTTGTCTCACCGGTTAGAACTATCACGGCAACTGAGTGCGGAGCAGGAAAAGACGCTGGCGCAGCAGTCAGGACTGATCACTACCTTGCGCACGGATGACGCCCGTAATCGCGCAATGATTGCTGAACAGCAACGTAGAGAGCAGCAACTACGCCAGCAGGGGGAAACGTACCAGAGGAAATTACGCGATGCACTTAAAAGCGATAAATGTGGCAATAGTCCTATGCCTGCCGCTGTTATTGACGTCCTGCAGCAAAACGCCGGTACCGCCCCAACAGGAAGTGCTGCTCCCCCCTGAGTCAGTGTTTACGCCGTGCGAACAACCAGCACTGCAGGGTGAAACATGGGGTGATGCACTGAGTTACACCCTGGCGCTACAAACATCACTCCAAATTTGCGCCGGAAGGGTTTTCACGTTGAATGCGTGGCGCGTCGGTTTACAAAAAAAGTGAAATCCCCGTGAGCGCGTGGCGCACTACCGAGAGGTGAGCAAAAGGCTACCTACCGGATCTGCGCCGGTTTATCAGCAAATGGCCGAGGCCAACGGCAAGAAGTGATGAGGTGTAAATGATTGAACTTGCGATAGCTATTTCAGCTCTTGCCGTTGCCATTAGCTCTGTTTCTTCAACTGGGATAATTCTACCCAAGTGGAGGAACGATAAACCTCATGAGCCATTGCCAGTGGAAATACTGGCAGTTATTGAAAACGGCGACAGGCTAGATGCCTACTTAAAAAATTAGCATAACCCGCTACGGCGGGTTTTTTTATGCCCGCAAACTGGAGGCGATTTAATGTCAGAAACGAAGGAAATTACCCAAGCCCAGAGTATCCGCCTCAATATCTTGAGTCTGGTTGCCTACGACACAGCAGCGGCTGCTGACGCCATTAAGTTTGTGGCGGACGATCCATTCAGAGCTGATTTGTTTAAGAAGCAGTATGAGAGACCTGAACTGATGCACCTTGAGGTAATTTCCAGGGTGAGAAAGGCAATTCAGGAAAGCACAGAGGCCTTGCTGATTTTAAGCATCCCAGAAGTGTAAGCATCGCAGCAGCCATTCAGTGAGTGGCTGATTCAATGCTACTGACAACCAGCAGGAGAAAGCCATGGCGAGGCAAGTACCGGATGAAAGCCATGAGCGGCGTCCATACCCGCCACTGCAATTCATAGAGTCACAACAACTGATGCCATACATCGGTATTGTTCCAGCAAACGAAGTTAAAGAGTGGCTACTAAGCCAAATCCTGAGCGACACCGGCAGCCTGCACAATCCTGACCACTCTCACCTGTTGGATGCTGATATCCAGTTTATGTGGGCGTCATCTGCATTTGAGAAGAAAGGGCGTTACGTGCTCGGGCAGGCAGAAGAGGTAGCCATGCGCGCAGGCGGCTGGCAGAAGGCCAGAATTGAACAGCAGATGCACGAATGGTTCGGCGAGGTGCCAAAATTCATCATCACACTGGCTGCGGATTACTGCTCACAATGTTCCGATCTGGAGTTCTGCGCATTGGTTGAGCATGAGCTCTACCACATCGCCCAGGCTACTGATGAATTCGGCGCACCGAAATTCAACAAAGAAGGCCAGCCGGTACTGAAGCTGCGCGGCCACGATGTTGAAGAGTTCGTTGGAGTGGTGCGGCGATACGGTGCCAGCGTGGAAGTTCAGGAAATGGTTGATGCGGCTAACAAGCCTGCGGAGGTAGCACAACTAAACATTGCCAGGGCATGCGGGACTTGCATGCTGAAATTGGCTTAAAAATTAGACTGTATAAGACGGATGGTGAAACATGGCATCACTGAAACCTGAAGTGAAAGCCTTCATCGTTCAATCACTTGCATGCTTTGATCCCCCCTCTCAGGTAGTCGATGCCGTCTTAAAAGAATTCGGCATTAAGATTACGCGCCAGCAGGCTGAATCTCATGACCCTAACAAGGCGGCCGGTAAGGCCCTTGCCAAGAGATGGGTGGATATGTTCCAGGCTACCCGTGAGCGCTTTCAAAATGAAACGGCTGATATACCGATAGCGAACAAAGCATACCGGTTGCGAGTGCTTGACCGCATGGCGGCGAACACTGAGAGGGTAAAGAACTACGGGATGACCGCTCAACTCATTGAGCAAGCGGCTAAAGAGGTTGGTGACGCTTATACCAATAAACAAAAGGTTGAGCATACCGGTAAAGACGGCGGCCCCATCGAGTCGGCCACGTTGACACGGGAAGAGTACAAGCAGGCTCGGCAGGAGATGTTGGAGGATGACGACTGTTGAGCAGCGGAACCATGCCCGCAAAATAGAGTGTGAAGAAGAGGGGATGTATTTCTCTCGTTATTTTTTCAAGCAACGCACTGGCGGGAAAATGATTGTTGCGCCGCACCATAAGGTGATCCAGGCAACACTGGATCGCGTGGTTGACGGTGAAATTCAACGCCTAATAATCAATGTACCTCCTGGATATACCAAAACAGAGCTAGCAACCATCAATATGATGGGGCGCGGTTTAGCTTTGAATAAGCGCGCTCGTTTCATGCACCTTTCTTACTCGCACAACTTGGCTTTATTGAACTCGTCCACTGCTCGAGGAATCATAAAGTCTCGATCGTATCAGTCTATGTGGCCTATGGAACTGCGCGATGACGCAGATAGCAAAGCGATGTGGTGGAACGAGTTTGGCGGTGGAGTTTATGCCTCTTCAGCTGCAGGGCAAGTAACCGGTTTTCGTGCTGGCCATATGGAGCCTGGTTGGCAGGGGGCATTGATTATTGATGACCCCGTAAAGCCAGATGACGCTTTCTCGGAGACAGTGCGCGATGGCGTGAACAATCGCTTCAACGAAACAATAAAATCACGTTTGGCGATTGAAACTACGCCGATGATAGTCATCATGCAGCGGATCCATTACAACGACCTAAGCGGCTACCTACTGCGTGGTGGTTCTGGCGAGATGTGGCATCACCTAAATCTTCCGGTAATAATCGATAACAGCCAGGCATACACTGCTCAATACCCGGAAAATACTCACGCTATACCGATTTCTCATGGGCTTGCTGATGGGTGGCTTTGGCCCTTCAAGCACAACGAAACACATCGCACTGCATTATTCTCACATCGTAGAACAGCTGAAGCCCAATACATGCAGAAACCACGCCGGTTTAATGCTGAAGGTGCTCTGTGGAATGAGGCGATGATCTCTGCTGCTCATGACCTGCAGATCCGTTTTGACAAAGTTCGCACAGTGGTTGCTATAGATCCGCAAGCGACGAATAGCGATGAGAGCGACGAATCTGGAATTGCTGTTGCTAGTGCTTATGGTTCCGGTGATAAAAAGCAATTCTCAGTTGATGCGGATTACAGCGGAAAATATTCACCTGCAGGGTGGGCTAAAAAGGCGATGTTTGCGTATGACGAGCATGATGCTGATGCGATTGTTATCGAAACCAACCAAGGTGGAGATATGGCAGAGGACACGCTGAAGAATGCTGGTTTCAAAGGCAGAATCATTCGCGTCCATGCGAGCAAAGGTAAATATGCGCGTGCAGAGCCCATATCTGCTCTTTATGAGCAGGGGAGAGTAGCCCACAAAGGTAATCTCTATGTGTTAGAAAATCAGTTAATGGAATATGTACCGGCAACAGCTAAAAAGTCTCCCGACAGGCTTGATGCTACGGTGTATGCCTTGACAGAACTGGGTGGCGCTCAACCACTAGGAATGTTGATTCCGAAGCGATTGCGTGGCTAATTTAATATTTTATAGCCACGAAAGACGCGATCCCAATGTGGTATTCTCGATGCTCTTAACAAGGAGAAAGCTATGGCTAATTTATCACCGCTTGATAAATGGTTGAGGGTTTCAACCTGGGATACCGGACACCCAAAGGATGATGAGAGATTCTACAAGGCAGTAAGAGAAACAATTGCACTTAATGACAATCAAGTGTTGGATCAGGAAGAGGTTCATCAACATATTGTTGATTTTTATTCAGATAAAGTAAATATAAGCAGGATAGAGAAATTGGCAGAAGATTACTCATCCAGGTTTGCTGTTATTGTCGATTTCCTCTTTGAAAACAAGATCAAGGTATAGTTTTTCCATATCTACATGAAGGTCGCCACGGCGGCCTTTTTTATTTTCTAAAGCCCGCAACGGAATACACATGAATAGAAATCTCCAACTGGCCGTCAACCACGCGTTGAACGACGCCAGGATTGAGCGTGCCCGTATGGGGATGCTGGGGCCATCGATGAGCCTAGATAATAAACGCGGCTCCGCCTGGTGCGAATACGGTTTTCCTGAACAGATCACTTATGAAAACCTCTATTCGCTTTATCGCCGTGGCGGCATAGCTCATGGCGCAGTAGAAAAGCTGGTAGGGAAATGCTGGCAAACCAACCCGGAAATTATTGAGGGTGATAAGTCAGACGAGAAGCGCGAGGAAACGGCCTGGGAGAAAAAGCTCAAGCAGGTGTTCACTAACCGGTTATGGCGAGCCTTTTCTGATGCCGACCGGAGGCGTCTCGTAGGTCGTTACTCAGGTATTTTGTTGCACATCCGCGACGATAAGGCATGGAACCTCGAAGCAACGAAAGGCCGTGGGCTGGAAAAAGTCACGGTGGCCTGGGCGGGCTCACTGAATGTTAGCGAATGGGATGGTGGGCTCAACTCGAAAACCTACGGCAAGCCGAAGATGTGGCAGTACACCGAGCGCCTGTCGAATGGTTCGACCCGTCGTGTTGATATTCACCCCGACCGAATTTTCATCCTCGGCGACTACACCGACGACGCTATTGGCTTCCTGGAGCCTGCGTATAACGCTTTCGTCAGCCTGGAGAAAGTAGAAGGTGGATCTGGCGAGTCATTCCTGAAGAACGCAGCACGACAGCTTGCACTTAGCTTCGACAAAGAGATCGACTTTGGCAGTCTCGCGTCAATGTATGGCGTGAGTGTTGATGAGTTACAGGACAAGTTCAACGAGGCTGCCCGCGAGATGAACCGCGGTAACGACGTGCTGATGAGCCTCCAGGGGGCTAATGTAACTTCGCTGGTTTCGCCAGTATCAGATCCCAGCCCGACCTATAACGTAAACCTGCAGACGGCTTCTGCCGGTGTTGATATCCCAACGCGGATACTGGTTGGCAACCAACAGGCTGAACGTTCGAGCACCGAAGACCAGAAGTACATGAACGGGCGTTGCCAGAGTCGCCGCGGTGACTTGTCTTTCGAGATTGAGGACTTTTGCGACAAGTTGATTGATCTGAGGATTATCGATTCTGTTGGCCAAAAAACAGTTATTTGGGATGACCTCAATCAGCAGACGCGCGCTGAACGCTTGGCTGACTCCAAAACTATGGCTGAGGTGAACAAGGCCATGGTGGAAAGTGGAGATGTGGCCCCATTCAGTGGTGACGAAGTTCGAACTGCTGCAGGATTCGAGACCGAAAGCGGTGGTCCGCTTGGAGAAACAGGGGATGACGAGGAAACCTAAGCCTCCAATATTGCCGAGTAACATTAAAGACCCCACCGGAGTCGATAAGCTTGAGCGAGGTGCCATGCGTGAGTTTGCAAAGCGCATGAAGCTGATAGCGAAAGGCTACATCGATATTCTTAACCGGATCCCCTCAGAACCTGTAGTCAACGAACGTTATACCTTCCGGCTTGATCAGGGCCTTCTCTCAATGTTGCTGCAGAACGGAGAGGCGCTGGTGGATGACATTCTGTTGGAAGGCGGAGAGTTTAACCTCTGGTTCTTTGGGCGCTACGTCTCAGTGGCATACCAGCGCGGCACCGCTCAGGAATATTACAACCTTTCCCAGCAATCCTCTGCTTATGCTGCCGTTCAGCAGGATGTACCCAGCATCCTGTTAAGCGAGCCGTATCAGCTTCGCATTATTTTGGTTAGAGCCCGTGAATTCGAAATGATGAAAGGGCTCAGCGCGCAAGTAAAAAGCGACATGGCGCGCATTCTGACAGACGGTATTGCCAGGGGGCTCAACCCTCGGGACGTGGCTAAAAACTTGAACGAGCAAACCGGCATTGAAACCCGGCGTGCTAATCGCATAGCCAGAACCGAAATCACCACCGCTCTCCGGCGCGCTCGCTGGGACGAAGCACAAGACGCACAAGACCGCTACGGCATCAAAACAAAGCTGCTGCATATCTCTGCACTAAGCCCCACAACCCGCGCCACGCACGCCGCCAGACATGCGCATCTGTACACACAAGATGAGGTTAGGGAGTGGTACACCAAAAACGGCAACGCCATCAACTGCAAGTGCTCTCAGCTTTCCGTACTGGTGGATGAAAAAGGGAACCCTCTCACCCCTTCGGTCATCGATAAAGCCAAGCAGACGTTAAGTGACATGAAGGAGAGAGGCTACAAATGGGCAGAGGGCTAATCAATGAAAGTTCAAGTTAACGTAACCACGAAGGTAAATAGTCAGGCTATTCGCCGTGAGACGTACAACGGGCGCGAACATCTTATTTTGCCAAGCTACACGCTACCGGCAAACGTCGTCATGAATGATGGTCTCTATACGGCCAGCGAAATCGATGCTCATTACGCAGGACTGGAAGGCACCCTGGCACCATTGGGGCATCCTCAACTCAACGGTGCATTCATCTCCGCCTTTTCTCCTGAAGGAATCAATCAGGGCCATATCGGGGCTTGGAACCGGAACGTTAAAAAGTCAGGCAACCGAATTTACCTGGAAAAATGGGTTGATACCCAGACAGCCAATCAAAGCGAAGGCGGCAGGGAACTGATCGAACGTGTCGCTGCAATTGAGCGCGGTGAAGATGTTCCGCCGATTCATACAAGCGTAGCGGTATTCCTTGACCAACTGGAGCCAAACGAGCAGCAGAAGTCTACCGGGGCCAAATGGGTAGCGAAGATTCACGGCATGGATCACGACGCCATTCTGCTGCATGAGGTAGGCGCAGCGACACCGGAGCAGGGTGTTGGCCTAATGGTTAACGCCGACCTTGCTACGCCGCTCAAAGTCAATTCTGGTGCGCTGGTGGGTGAGTCTTATCGTGATCGCGAGTTGCGACTTGATAGGGCCGCAAAAGCTAAATTTGCGCCAGGTGAAAATGAATATGCGTGGGTTGCGGACTTTACCGATTCGCAGGTTGTAATCATGCGTAATGGCGGGTCCGCACAGGTTTACGGTTATTCCTCTGAAGGCGGGAAGATCACCTTTGACGATGCCGGCACACCGGTAGCGCGCCAAGAGTCCTGGGTGACGGTCGTCGCCAACAAAGTTAAATCCTTATTCACTCCGCAGGGACAACCTGCACCAAACCACCAAACGGAGGGCGACATGCCTTTAACCACTGAAGAGAAACAAGAGCTGATCACCGAAATCGGCAAAGGCCTGGCTGCCAACTTCGCCGATGCGCTCAAACCGATCACTGAAAAAGTTGATGCATTACAGGCCAACCATACTCAACTGGCCGAAACACTGACCGCAAACTCTCGCGCTGAAGAACAAACCAAGCGTGAAGCTGTTGCTAAGGTTCATGGCGACGTCGTAGCCAACGCGCTCAAAGGTGACGCTCTGGACGTAATGTTCAAGTCTCTGGGCGAAGCCGCTCCTCTAGCAGGTAACTCCGGCCAGCATCAGCAAGAAACCGGCGCGCCTGTTGCCGATACATATTTCAAATAAGGGGGCAACCAATGCCACGTTATCGTCGCGTAAATATCGACGGTCAGTCTCTGTACAAGACCGAAACCCGCACCACTGCCGCGGCACTTTTGCCAGGCACTGCTGCTGTCATCAACGCCAGCGATGAGTTTGCTCAGGCAGCCGCGCTTAAAGGCCGTATCTACATCATCGACGTTGCTTACCATCAGGGGCTGAAAATCACGGAAGCTGTCCCTGCCGGGGACTCTGCAGTAGGTAATTACGTGGAAGAAGGCCGTGAAATGGCTCTGCTGTGCGTACCTGGTGCGTATAAAAAGGACAGCCCGATCAAGCTCGGCGCAAATGGTCAATTCACGCTGGCAACCGCTGATACTGACTCAGTGATCGGCTATAGCCAGGATGAAGCAACTATTGCGGCTAGCACTACCGATTTCATTCGCGTGCGTATGCGCGTTGGCACCGTCGCAGCAGCGCCTGCACCGTAAAAGGAAAATTTATGTATTTCTCCAAAGAAACATTGGCTGCAAACAGCCGCCTTGGCGGTCACTGGAATGAGCTGTGGGCGAACCGTAACATTTGGAACGCCACCAACAATTCCATGATCGCTGTAAACCGTGCGCACATGACGCCAGAGATGCTGGCATGTAACGCTGTTGGTGGTTTTGCTCGTGAGTTCTGGGCTGAAGTTGATAACCAGATCCTCCAAATGCGCGATCAGGAAGAAGGGATGGAAATCATCAATGACCTGATGGGCGTTCAAACAGTGCTGCCAGTAGGTAAGACAGCCAAGCTCTATAACGTGGTAGGGGATATCGCTGATGATGTTTCAGTCAGCATTGATGGCCAGGCTCCGTTCTCGTTTGACCACACTGAATACGATAGCGATGGTGACCCAATCCCTGTATTCACCGCGGGCTATGGTGTTAACTGGCGTCATGCGGCAGGTATGAACTCCGTTGGTATCGATCTGGTTCTGGATTCACAGTCGGCCAAGCTGAAGAAGGTGAACAAACGCCGGGTAGCCTATTACCTGTCTGGTGATTCCAATATTCAGGTGCAAGGTTATCCAGCCCAGGGCATGAAGAACCACCGTAACACCAAGAAAATTAATCTTGGTGCAGGCGCGGGCGGTGCGAATATCAACCTCACTACCGCTACACAGGCTCAATTGATTGAGTTTTACGGGAAAGGTGCTTTTGGTACTACAGCACGTACTAACAAAGTTGCCCAATATGATATCCAGTGGGTGAGTCCTGAAATCTGGGCTAACTATGCTCAGCCCTATGTCGTGAATGGGGTAATTACTGGGACTGTGCTGCAGGCTATCCTGCCATTTGCACCGGTGAAAGAGGTTCGTCCCACGTTTGCACTGTCTGGTAACGAGTTTATTGCCTATCAGCGCCGCCGCGATGTTATCTCACCTCTGATTGGTATGGCTCAGGGGGTTATTCCTTTGCCGCGCCCACTTCCGAACGTTAACTATAACTTCCAGATCATGTCCGCTGAAGGTCTGCAAATCACCGCAGATGATCAGGGCCTGTCCGGTGTTGTCTACGGTGCCAATCTGGCGTAAGGGGTGAGTATGGCTAAGTACGAAGTAATTCGCCCCTGGAATGGCGTGAAAGTCGGTGATGTGTTGGAGCTGGAAAAACTGCACCCAGCATTGAAAGCCAACGTTCGTCCGATGCTTGGTGAGGCTGGTGGTGAATTGACACCGGCAACCCCTGGCGCGGGTAACGAAATCAAGTCTCGGAAAGAGACTATTGCGACCCGGCTGACTGAACTGGGTATCGAATTCAAGGGTAACCTTGGTGCGGATCGGCTTGCCGAGTTGCTGCCTGATGGTGAACTTGAAAAATTGTTCCCTGCTGAATAACAGCCGCCGCTAAAGGCGGTTTTTTTATGCCCCGTTTCGGCGGGGTAACTCTTTTCAGGAATCAGCTATGGTGACTATCGAACAGGCCAAAGAATACTTGGAGTCACAGGGTATCACTTTGCCTGATTTCGTCCTGTCCGCGCTGGTGGAACAGGCTAACAGCATTCAGGCGTGTCTGGATGAGCATTATCCGGCATCGACAGCGTTGCTCATTCAACTCTACCTTTTAGCGCTGATGGGCTTGGGCCAGGGTGATAAATACATTAGCTCGCAAACAGCGCCAAGTGGCGCGTCACGTTCATTCCGTTATCAAGCATTCTCCGACCGCTGGAAGGGAGCGCTGAACCTACTGCGCGGGCTCGACAAATACGGTTGCGCGACATCGATAACTCCACCTGACCCAACAAACAAAGCCTTCGCTGGCCTCTGGATCGGGAAGGGTGGTTGCATGTGTGGAGGTAAGTAATGAAGTGGATACTGATAGCTGATCGCTTACCAAAGCCGTTTGAGCGAGTCTGGATAAAAACCGATACCAATAAGCAAACCACGGGCTTCGTGAATAGCCGCGATGAATGGGCAATTAACTGCCCAAAAATCGCAGCAGAACACCCAGCAGTGGTTAGCTGGAGGGAATGATATGTCTTCAGTAGCTGATTGGTCGTATACAGCGGAGGCCACTTTCTGGCGTAACCTTGGTATCAGTGAAGCGGGCGACCCGCTCGGATGGGCAACGCCTGTAATTATCATGTGTGATTACGAAGGCGGGTTATCGAAGAAGCTGAGCAATATCGGTTCTGAGATAACGGTAAAAAATACCGTCTGGACTGAGTTCACGGGAGCTAAGGCTGGGGACTACCTACTAATTGGAAAGTCTACAGCTGTAGACCCAATCGCTGCAGGTGCTGATGAGGTCATGCAGGTATTGCGGTATGCCGATACGTTTGAGCGCCTCGCTGAAGACATCGCAATCTTAACTGGGGCGTAACCATGGGTGTAAAGATAAAGGGTATCAAGGCGGCACAGCGACGCTTGGATGCTGTCGTAGAGGATGTTAGGACACGAAAAGCGGTTAGGGCAATTAAATCCGCAATGTTCATTATCGGTGCTGAGTCAGCACTGATTACCCCGATGGATACCGGCACCCTGGTGAACTCACAGTTCCAAGAAACCATCATTAACGGTACGCGCATTACTGGCCGCATTGGGTATTCCGCTAACTACGCAGTCTACGTTCACAACGCCAGTGGCATCATGAAGGGACTGCCTCGACCAAACAACCGAGGTAATTATTGGGATCCGTCTGGCGAACCCAAGTTCCTGACAAAAGCGGCCGAGAAAACTCGACGCCAGGTGGATGACATAATCCGGAAGGAGATGAAGCTGTGACCCCTCCAATGTATCGCCGCCTCCGCGACCACTTCGAAGATGCAGGGCTGACTGCTGGTTTCACCATCCAAACGCTGATGTGGAATGACACCGGCAAATTATCCGATGCCTTCATTGTGTTCCGCTCAGGCGGTGGCTCTGACGTTCAGCATGACCGTGGTGGTGATTTTTTCGTGATGGTCGATGTAGTTGGCGCGAAGGGCAAGAACGCTGAAGCTGATGCTGCAGCGAACAGAATTGCTGATTTCATCAGTAACCAGGAAGGCGCTGATAGTTGCGTTGGGGTCATGAGGTTACTTGGTGGGCTTCCTGCACCTATTGTGTCGGCAGAAGGCCGTATCATTTACCGACTGTTAGTCTGCTGCACCTACGGCGAATAACCGCACATATCTATCCATCAGGCTGCCTACGGGCGGCCTTTTTTATTTGAAGAGGTAACACATGCAAGGTTGTCCAAATGACACCGGCAAGCTGATCGGTAAAGTTGCCGTTCTTCGTGCTGCATTCGGCTGTGCTGATGCACTGCCTGCTCTAAGCGACTGGAAGCGCCTCGGTGCGCTGACAACTAAAGGGTTCGACTTCTCCCCGAATACGGTAACGTCGGAGGCTGACGACACCAAAGGACTCGTTGAGAGCCTTGTAACGAACATGGATTTCACCATTTCAGGAGAAGGTGAGTTCCGTAAGAAGGACAAAACCACCGAGATTGGCGCGATTCATATCTCCAAATACATCTTTGATGAAGTGCAGGCTGGGCGGCAGCCAACGTTATGGCTTCGTTTCGACTTCGTTGGCGAAGATTCTGGCACCTACATCATGGGGTACTTCAATACTACATCCTGGTCTGGTGACTTCGGCGGCACTGATATTTCTACTTTCTCTGGTGAGTGGAAAGTTGCCGATGCCGATACCGTGGTGTTTGAAGTTGGTGATGATATCCCTGTTACCGGCGTCACTGTAGCACCGGCGACAGCAAGCATTGCTGTAGGAGCGAATCAGCAACTCACCCCTACCTTTGCACCAGTTGATGCCAGTGATAAAACCGGTACCTGGTCATCTTCTGCAACCGGCAAGGCCACGGTCAACCAATCAGGTCTGGTTACTGGTGTCTCTGCTGGTTCGGCGATTATCACCTTCACTTCCAATGACGGCGCTAAGACATCGACCAGTGCGATCACTGTCACCGCGTAACTATCACAAAGGGCATACACGTGCCCTTGATGATAATTATTCGAGGTTACCCAATGATACCGTTCACCGAAATAGGCGAGATGCTTATCTCTGATGCCAACCGCGATTACTTCTTCAGACCCTCGTTTGCCAATATATCCCGCATAGGTTCGCCTGCGGCGATTGTAGAACGCTTTGCTGATCTTCATACCAGTGACGCACCTCGATTGCTTGAAGCTGCCATAGGGGCATATGGCGAGGTTCCTGGGTGGTTACTCAACCATATCAACGCACCTTCTTTCAGTAGCGACGCCATCTACGCCGGAATGATAGTCATGCAAGCATGCTGTGATGATGATATCAGCGCGCTGGTGGGGGAACTTAAGCCGAGTAAAAGAGGTAAGAGGGCATTTGTGTTTCGCCAGGGCAAGATGCCGGTAAGCGATATTATCGTGCTTGGGCAAGCCCTCATTACTCACGGCATTATCGGAAAGGCAAAGGTGCGAAAGCTGCAGCGGCATGAGTCGAATAACTACGTGAACGAGTTCAACGCGTTTGAGTACATCAGCGCGGCGCGTAACCACTTCAACATGCCGCGTGCCGAAGCCGAACAGTTAACGATGACCGAATTTCAGCAACTACTTGCCGCCAAATATCCTGAGCAGAAAGGCTTCACACGTGAAGAGTATGACCAGGTAATGGACGAAGATGACAAGCGCTGGCAGGCGATGATGGCGACTTCATCTAAGTAGATAAGTGGTCTACAATTGAGTTGAAAGTGTGACGTGTCACAACACAAAGTTTGTTGGTGTCACACTTGACCACCAGATCAACATAACTTAATCTTCAAGCACAACAATAAATACTGTTGAAATTTTTTCGATTTAGGGCTTGGTGAAACATTGATTCGCTAAGCTCTTTTTGCACCCCAACAAGGCGGATAAGGAGGAGCTATGTTTGGTTTCTCGTTCAAAGGCAAACCAACCCACAGAGTCGACACCTCTGTCGACCGGTTAACAAATATTCTTATCGATAACCAAGATAGACTGACTATCGATCGAGATGGCGTGATCAGTCTCAATCTGAACAACGAAAAAGTCCGCAATGAAATGAAGCGTCAGCTTCAGCATCTTGCAAAAGTTGAACCTGCAAAGGCCAGGTGATCGATGGGGACACTGTTATTATCAGCCATTCTAGTTAGTGGCTACATCTTCACGATTACTTCAGTATCCTCTAGATACAAATTTAAGCGCTCCGATGGTTGGGGCGCTTACTTTTATGTGGCAACGTGGGGAACTGGCTTCTGCATTCTGAGTTGGATGATATGTTCGATCATGGGGTTTGTGGGGCTAATCGACTTCTTTGCTCATGCCGCAGGGATCAATAAAAATAATGTCAAAATGCTTATCCCGCTTTCTGCGGATGCAGTTGCCACAGGTAAAAGCTTAAAGATTGCTCTATGGATCGTTGGGACGGTAGTGCTTGCTACAGTTTGTGGTCTTCTGAATAAGGCTTGGCATGCATGCAGTGACCACCGGTTTAAAGCCCTTGCCAAGGCAGCTAAAAATCACCCCTTAGAAACCTTGGCTATCGAAGCTTCTGCAACCTTGGCTCCAGTTATCTTTACTTTAAAATCAAAAAAGTTTTATGTCGGTTGGGTAATCCGACCGCCGCTGGAACATGGGAAGATTGAGCATATGGCCTTCATCCCTTTACTCAGCGGGTATCGGGATAAAGACACACTGAAAATTGTGGTGACCACTAATTATGATACTCACTATGAAAGCATAGGATTATTCGGTGATATTGCTGGCGTGGAAGGCCCGCCGAAGATTGATAGTAATTTAACGCTCAATGATTTTAGGGTTGTTTGCCCCGTGTCTGAAATCGAAAACCTGTCATTCTTTGATTTTCAGACCTATAACCGGTTTAAAGAACTGGAAGAGAAAGAAGAAAAAAAACAGCGCAGGTTTAAGCCCAGAGCTTCAAGAGTTTGATGATGCAAGCAGAACCCACCCTGAGGTGGGCTTTTGCTTTCTGGCCCCTCGTTTTCGTTGCCACCGCCGCGCCCTCTGCTACCATGTAACGACTTGTTACTTGTCTATGGGAAAAGGACTAAATGAAAAAGATTGTTGTCGCCGCTATGGTGGCCTTTTTGCTGGCAGGGTGTGCCTCGTCAGGAAATAAAAATCTGCAGAAAGAAACAGAAGTTAGCATGCAAAGCAAAATCAAAGAGGGCGTGACTACCAAAGCCCAACTAAAGACAATGCTGGGATCCCCGGATAGTGTGAGCTTCACCGATGGCGGGAAAGAGATCTGGAAATATGTGCATGCCAAGGTAAAAGTAAGCGGTAAAACATTCATCCCGTTCTATGGCCTGTTCCATAACGGCACCAATGGCACCAAGAAAGAGCTGACTATTCTCTTTAATGGCGATGTGGTTGAGAAGTACACCATGTCTGAGTCAGCTATAGAGACTAAATCTGGCTGGGCTGATTGATGGGGACGTGTGATGGCTTTTCATTATGAAGGAAGTTCAGATGATTTGTATTTTGTAGAAATACAAGACGGTGGAGAGACCTTCAAACCTAACAGAGCGGCCATTAGAAATCTTGTGGATCAAGAAAACTGTTTTTACCGTGAAACAGTATCTTCTGGTGGCAACAAGCACCAAGCTGAACTTGATGTGGCTGATGCATCGGTAGAGTTACTTAACCCTATCGTTATCAAGGACAGTTCGCTAGCCAAGGCTATTTCAGATGTCTTTACTGAGGAAAGAGTTGCACACGCTCTTAATGTCATTGATGTGGTCACCGCGGAAAGCAGGTTGCAACAGGTGAAAGACGCAGAAAACAAATCATCTGTTAGCAATAAAGTTATTTTAACAGTCGTATTTGCGGTGGCAGTCCTATTTATTGCAGTGGTGATTGTGATAGGTAGATAAATGAAAAATTAACTATACAACCCGGCCATCGCGCCGGGTTTTTTATTGCCTGGAGATAGTTAAATGGCGAGTGGAACCAACGAAGGCAGCATTGTCTACCAGGTGGAGCTTGAGTCTCAGGCTTTGCTGGTGGGCCAGCGAAAAATTAACGCTAACCTTGATGAAATGGAGGGGCGATTCCTTGCTACAGGGAAGTCAGTTGGTGTTGCCGAAAAATCATTCCTATCCCTGTCTCGTGTAGCTGCAAGTCTAACCGCCGCGCTGTCAGTCCAACAGGTTGCTCAGTATGCCAATGCCTGGGTAGATGTGAACAACAAGCTGGTAAACGCCGTAAGGCCAACAGAGCAGTTGGCGGATGTAACGCAGCGGGTTTTTGACATCTCCCAAGAGACACGTTCCGGGCTTGAGTCCACAGCAACGCTTTATGGTCGACTTGAGCGCGCAACGCGCAGCGCGGGAACCAGTACCGAAGACCTTGCAAAACTGACAACGACAATTAACAAGGGGCTGGTGGTTTCTGGTGCAACGGCAGAGGAAGCTAGCTCGACCATGATCCAACTGTCACAAGCGCTCGCCTCCGGTGTGCTGCGTGGTGAAGAGTTCAACTCAATCTCAGAGAACGGATCGCGCCTAGCGGTAGCACTGGCTGACTCCCTGGGCGTAACGGTAGGTCAGCTCCGCGCCATGGCAGCAGAAGGAAAGCTGACTACCGATGTTGTTGTGAAAGGGTTGCTGAGCCAAGGTGATGTGATTGCCAAAGAGTTCGGGAACACGATCCAAACTATGGGCCAGGCATTCCAGATCGCCGGGAACAACATCACTAAATTCATCGGTGAATCTACCTCTGTTCAGTCAGGTTTGAAGGTATTCAATGATGCTGTTGTCTCTTTAAGTGAAAATGTTGATGTTGCTGCTGGTGTGGTCACGGCTTTTGCTGTCGTACTCGGCGGGCGATATGTTGGCTCCTTGGCGATGGCTACGCAGGCAAAGGTTAGCGACATGCTTGCTTCTCAGGCTCACGCTTCTGCAGTAGCTGCTGACGCAGCGGCTGCAGCGAATGCTGCGGCGGTAACGGCAAGAAAGGCATTGTTAGATAAAGAGGCTGCATTATCGTCTCTTGCACTGGCACAAGCAGAATACAACGTTGCCAAGGGGACGAACGCTGAAGCTTTCGCGTTGCAAAATCTCAATACAGCTAAGTCGGTTGCTATTCAACGATCAGCAGTATTTGCCGAGGCACAATTAGCACAGGCGGCGGCAACCAAGACAGCAACGACTGCGGCAGCAGCGGCAACAACTACTATTGGCGGATTGGCGAGAGGTGCTCTGTCATTAATTGGTGGGCCGGCAGGCGCAGCGATGATTGCTGGTGCAGCATTGTTCTATTTTTACCAAAAGGCACAACAGGCGAAGCAGGAATCTATTGATTTCGCGGACAAGCTTGACGGCGTTATTGCCAAAATGCGCACCATGAGCAATGTGCAGTTGGCAGCGGAGATAGATAAGGCGGCCAAATCGATAAATGTCCAATCTGGAGAGCTCAAAAATAACGAAGCTCGCTTGGCTGATCTTACATCAAGGCTGCAAAGTGCTAAAGCCGGGGTGGTAGGCTTGTCCGAGGGAAGCCTTTTTTATTCAGATGCTGTGTCAAAAGTAAGTGAGTTGGAAAGTGAGCACATCCAATTAACTGCCAAAGTTGAGGCAGAGCAAAGCAAACTGAGCCAGACAATCAGTAAGGCCGGGATATTGCGGGCGCAGATGAACGGCACTCTTGTTCAGGGCATTGATCTACTTAGACGAGACGGGCAAGCAGCAGGAGTCGCAGCCGGACTGATTAACCAATTTGGCGATGCTCTAAACATTGCAGCTAAAGCTAAAGATAATTTCAACTCTCAGAGCTTGATGGTCGGGGTTACTTCCGCAGGGCAAAAGCAGCTTGACCAATTGACTCAGGAGAATGAATTACTCCAGATAACCGACAAGCGGCAGCGAGCAGTAAAAGCAGCTCGACTTGAAGCGATAAATGCTGGGGAGGGTAATCAGAATGTCATCAATCAACTCGGCGAACTTGCGGGGGCTAACTATGACCTGCAGCAAGCGGAGGCGGCGCGAAACAAAGGGGCTAAGGCTGGGGCAAAAACAGCAGACGAAGGCGCACAGAAAATCGCAGACCTTCAACGTCAGCTCCAGTATTTGAACCTTAGCTATGACGATAACAGCCGAGAAGCCGCTGTTTATAACGCAGTGGCGGCAGCAGGAGCCAAAGCCACCGAGGCGCAAAAGAATGAAATTGGTCAACTTGCCGGGTCATTATTTGATGCCAAGCAGAAGCAGCAGGATTTAAACGATGCCATTGCTGCTGATCCGGTACGCAACGCAGACAAAGCATATTCAGACGCTACCAAGCAATTGAAGCGCCAATATGACGAGGGAATTATTGACCAACAGCAATACAACAAAGATTCCCTGAAGCTTGCCCAAGACCATAAAAATGCAATCGCGCATGCCAACGCTAATGCGTTAGTTTCTCCAGCACAAGAGGCGCAAGGCAGTGTTGATCCTGTACAGGCACTAGCCAATGAGCATGCTAAAAAGTTGGCTTTAATTCAGCAATTTGAAACCCAGAAAGGGGTAATTACGGCCAATGGTTTAGCGTTAATGAATGCTGCCAATATGGAATATGAGAAGGCTCGCACCGATGCTCAGTGGGCGCTGTTCACTCAGCAGAGTGTTGGCTATGAGGCTCTCGGAGCTGCTGTTGACTCGTTTGGGCAAGGCGCTAGTTCGGCGCTATCCGGCATCATCACCGGTACGCAATCAGCCTCAGATGCAATGAGAGGGCTTGCTGATACCGTCCTGAGTAGTGTCATTCAGACATTCGTAGAAATGGGTTTGCAGCAGGCTAAATCAGCCATCATGGGCGCATCTGTTCAGCAATCTGCTATTGCCGCCACTACTGCAACGCAAGTAGGAGCCTTGGGTACCACTACAGCAGCAAGTGTTACATCAGCAGGCACGACAATGGCGGCATGGTTACCGGCTGCGCTGGTGGCTTCTGTTGGATCGTTTGGTGCTGCTGCAATCATTGGTGGTGCTGCGCTGGTGGGTGCCTTTGCGCTGTCCAAGACGTTATCTGGTAAGCGCAAGAATGGCGGGCCCGTGTCTGCTGGTGGAATGTACCAAATTGGGGAAGGTGGCAAGCCGGAGATACTTCAGTCTAGTAATGGGAGGAATTACCTTCTGCCTGGTGATGGTGGCGGGAATGTCCTAAGTAACAAGCAGATTAATTCTGGTGGGGGCGGTGGGACGACAATTATAATAGAGAACTATTCTTCAGGAGCTGGCGTTCAAGATACCCAAACCAGCACAGGGGTAGATGGTCGAGAGGTAACGCGAATTGTACTTGCTGATTTGCAACAGGGTGGGCAAATTAGCCAAGGGCTATCTCAATATCATCAGGCACCACGCCGAGCGACGGAGTAATAATGTCATCACTAATCTTTTATCTTCACAAAGACATGGCAATTGTTGTTACAGACACCCTGGCTGTAGATGAAGAAGGGAGTCCTTTTATCTTTACCAATAAAGCCTCGTACATCCCAACTTTAAAAACGATTATCGCCGGAACTGGCATTGGTAGGTTTTCGTCAGAGTGGGCCCGTTTTGTAAGTAATGAAATGGTTCTGCTCGATGTCGAGCACTTGAATATACACACGCAACAGAACCTTGCTCGGCTATGGTCAGAGTTTAAATTAAGGTTCGAGTTACAAGATGACTTGACGACAACAATTTATCAGTTTGGGTATTCCTCCGAAGATCAGCGCATCAAAGGCTTTGCTTATCGCTCATCAAATGGATTTTCTCCTGACGAGCTGGATTATGGGACATTCGCCAAGCCTGCATGTGACATTATTGTTGGTAATTTAGATGAAGCATTTCCGCAAATGATGAGGCAGCAACGCGCAATGCAAGAGGCGTTGCCAAGTGAGTCTCGTGTTTATATTGGCGGTGAAATGCATGCAATGGTGCTTACTGCCAACGAGTGCAGGCAAATGAAAATTGGTGAGTTCGATGATTATCGGCACCAACTAGACCAACTCTTACAATAACCCGCTTCGGCGGGTTTTTTATTACCGGGAGAAAACCGTGCCAATACCTTATCCCGACTGGCTATCCCTTCCTCAGAAGGCCAACAAGAGCCGCACGATTGATGCGGGGTTTCGCACCGATCAACCTGCAGTTGGTGCGCCCATCTTCCAGCGGCTGACCGATGACCTTAAAACCACCTGGTCACTGAACTGGATTTTCACGCTGCAGGAAGACCGAGCATTTGAGCAGTGGTATCGCAGCCCGCGCTATCTCGATAACGGCAACCAGTGGTTCAGCATGCTGTGCAATCTGGGTGGTTCTGGTTTGCAGATGCAGGAGCTGCATTTTGTGGCCCCGCCAGTACAGACAAGCATCAACGGCAATACGACGACCTGGACGGGTAACGTTATCACCCGGAAGGTTTACAACCCGGATGATGAATTCTCAGACGTCATTGTTGAGCTACCGCCGAACCAGTGGGGGATCATTGATGAGGTGGTTAACCGAGATTTACCGGAGTATTAAATGCCAACGTTACGCGAATTTCAGTCTCAGCGGCCCAACCGCATTCTCTACGACACCATGACGTTTTATCACTCGACCTTCGGATATATCCGTCTGGTGAATCGCCAGATTTACCCAAAGACGTTTGCGGGGCAGGTTTATACCCCATGCCGGATGGAGGTATCAGAGAGCCAGCAGAGCAACACACCGGTAATCAATGCGACGGTGAAGTTTGGACGCCTTGCGCAGGATTTTAAGCAGCAGTTGAAACTCTGGCGCACCTATTCCCGGATAACGCCAATATCTGCCACCTATCAGCGCTTTGATGCGGCCGATATGAATACGCCGCTTAAGCCGTGGACGTTGTACGTGAAAGACGTGTCGATGGACGAGAGCGACGTTACATGCTCGCTGACGCTACAGAACCCGCTGAACAACAACATCGCCTTCCTCTACAACACAACCGACTTCCCAGGGCTTGCCAATGCATAAATCTGACTTTGTGGCCGCCATGGAGGGTAAGCCGTGGCGCGATAGAGCGTGCTCGTTTGAGGCGGCGGATTGTTGGGGTCTCGTCGTTCTGTATTACCGGCATGTGCTCGGCATAGAGATACACCAAACGCCGGACTACGAAGCCGGTAGCGATTTCCTGACGTGCTTTATAGGTGATGTTGTGTTCTGGCAACAGGCCGAAAAGTCCGCCGATGGTCGCATATTTATCGCGTATTACGGCGATGAGCCAAAACATGTTGGTTTGGTGGTGAATGGCCAAGCATTCCATAGCCGTGGCGAGTCCGGACAGGTGCGTTTCGACAAGCTTCGGACGTTAGAAAAAGTGTTCACCAAAGTGGAGTTTTACGACTATGCCGTTGATCGAAGTTCAGCGCGTGCCGGGGATACCGAAAGAGCGACATAACCTCGCAGCCGGCAGCATGTTTTACCCCTGGCTGAAAACGGCCAACCTGCATTGTGATGTTGAGATACTGAGGAACGGAGTAAAGCTTAAACCTGATGACGAGCTGAATTTCCCACTGAACCATGGCGACATCATCAGCGTGTTTGACCAGCCCAAGAGTGGCGCACTCGGCACAATCTTGAACCCGCTTGAACACTTCAACCCGATAAAGTTTACCCAGAAAATCCTTTCGTCACTCATCAAGCAGCCCAGCGCCAACGCAGCCACAAACAATTCAAAAACATCACCGAATAATAGCCTGAAAGGGCAAACGAATATCGCCCGTAACGGCGAGGCTAAACCTGATAACTACGGTCAGGTGAGGGCCTTCCCTGACCTCATTCAGGAGTCTCTATTCGAGTACACCAATAACATCAAAAAGGTGACAGAGTGGATGAACTTTGGTCTGGGCAAGTATGACGTGACCTCTGTCCGCTACTCAGAGTCGAATCTTGGTGCTCTGGCGGGTGCCTCATACCAGATCTTCCAGCCAGGCCAAAACATACCGGTCATCAACGAAGGGTTCGCATTCGATGATATCGACGGTCAGGAATTGCCAGGGCCAAACGAGAGCGAAGACTTCCCTGCCGAAACGGCAACGACAACCACGGATATGGTTTCGGGAGAATTCGTTGCCGGTCAGGCCAAGGTGAGGATTAAGCAAAATAGTGACTTCGACTACTTCTATGATCTGCCGAAACCGCACTCAGTGTCATTCGTGGTTAACGTCACCTACAACACGGTATCTGACCCAGTAACGCGGGATATAACCGTGTTTGCTGACCTAACCAATGCAACGACAACCGATGACGGAGCACCTGCAGATCCTCAGTATTTTTATGAGTTCACCTTTGCGAATCTCAGCGGTAACGACATAGGGCAGATACCGGGTGATGCAGTTATCAACACCACGATATTCACGCTGAATGATAACGAGCCTCTGGTGATCGGCCCGTCATTCTCTCCAGTGGCCGGGGAGCAGCTCTGGATACACCTTCAGGCACAGTTGGGACATGGTGACTATGCCAGAACAACAGTGACATGGTGGAAAGTTGATGATGATAACAACCAAATTCCCGGCACAACTGAATCCCTTAACATCGGATTGAACAATGATGATGAAAATTCAGACACCAAATACGGAACGTTCAAAGTAACACCGGCCGCAGGGTACGGGCGTTACGCTTTGCAATTTGTCAGAACGAATAACAGCAACGATCACTCAGTCCTGAAAGCAGAAGCTGTTCATATTGTCAGAACGCGAAGCAACGTCACTTACCCAAATGACACGCTGGTTACGGTCACTGTAACAGCGACGGAAAGAGCAACAAGTTCACGCGACCGGAAATACAACGCACTCATCACCCGCCACGTTATCAGTTATGACCTTGCAACCCAGACTGTCGATTACACCGAAAGGCCGTCACGCTCGTTTGCAGATGCAGTGTTGCACACTTGGTTAAAAATGGGTGGACAGGTTGAATCCAGCATCGACATTTACGAGCTGTATTCGATTGCAGCGTCCCTTCCTGATTCGCGGCTAGGCTACTTCGATTACACGTTTGACGATGAAGATATATCTCTTGGGGCAAGGGTGCAGACCATTTGTGACGCGGCCACGGTCACTGCGTTCTGGGATGACGGGGTGTTGTCGTTTACGCGTGACGAGCGCAAGCCTAACGCGGTGACGTTGTTCAACCGTGCTAACACCAAGGCGGAAGATTACAGCCTCTCATACGACATGACACTCCCTGGTGGATTTGACGGTGTGCAGGTCACCTATAAGAACCCCACGACAAACAAACAGGCATTCATTCGCTATCGGATCACCGGTTCAGCCATTGAAGAGGGGGAGCCAGTCAAGGCGAAGAAACTCGACATGCTTTATGTCAGAAACTCTTATCAGGCGCGTGATAGGGCGCTGAAAGAGGTTAGACGGTTGCTTTACTCCCGACAAACGATGTCGATAAGAGCCTTGTCAGATGGGGAATGGGTAAACGTAGGGCAGATGGTCCAGGTACCTGACATCTACGATGCCAATCAGCAGGATGGGTATATCGTTGCCAGGAATGGAAATGATTTTGACACAAGCGAACGCATTGAATGGCAGGGAGACATGTTTGTCATCGTCACCGATGCTAATGGCACACCAACCGCAAGAATCCAGGCATTTCCTCGTAGCGACACGATATTTGGATTCACAGCAACATTACCAGAAATAACCCTCAATATCTTCGACGGCTATAACGTCCAGTCCCCCTCTCGTTACGTCATTGCTACGCAAGTAGAGATGGATTCGACCAAGTGGACGATTACCGAAAAGAAACCTAATGGCGACGGGACCACCTCGTTAACCATGTCTGAATATAACGACGAAATGTATAATTATGAGGTTGCCGAATAAATGACAACACCAACATCCAAACCAGTACCAAGTAATGATGTTATCGACTTAAAGTTCAACGCGGAAAAAATTGACGAGGTGGTTAACTCAGATGCTGAAAAATACGAAGATAGATTCGGTATAGAAAGATTCACACTGCAAGGACTAAGAAATAATCTTTCGCCTCTAGGTAAGGCATACACATTAGAACAAGCAAGTGCTGCAATTAACTCTGGTGAGATTCAAGATGGCGCACATTTCTTTATTTGGTCAGACAATCCAAATTCAATAGCAGATGAATATATTAACGTTGCTGGAACTCCTACGCCAACTGGACAGTTTTTACCGTCAAATGTTTTTATTGAATCTATAGAAAAAGCCCAAAAATATATAAACAGTGTCATTTCAAAAAACGATTCTAACGCTCTTATCGACCATCAATTTGCATTAACACCGCTCGATAAGTTTGGCGGATTAATGACTATCGATGATGACGCCGGTGTCGGCTTTGCAGGAATGCCTGACGTCATTCAAGATCGCGTCGCTGTTGTCACTGATGCTGAAACGAGAAAACGATTCGCTGCATTTTCTATGGCAGTCACAGAGATTACGGGTCGTGGCGGGTTCTTTGTTTTCGATGACAATGCTGGATTGCGCCTGGCTGATATGAAAGATGCTGTACAAGACCGGCTGAAGGTTATCTCTGAAACGCAGATTGCGAAGATACTCTCCGGGGCTGGCATCCAGGCAGTTACGCTATCTGATGATAAAACTAAAGCCTTCGATTACTTGTAAGCGTAAACCCAGCGCCGTATGTAGCCATCAAGCCAGTGCTGGTAACTTAGACGTCCACCTGTACAGACGGACATCTAAGTATGGAATCCCAATCCTGGCGAAAAAAAAACCGTAAAAATTATT
>Ga0207713_1000100_pt1 | contig 140917 bp, 101 predicted proteins | sample KBSS64metaG_FD_184404 | JGI IMG/M metagenome (GOLD analysis project Ga0207713, IMG submission 184404) | Switchgrass rhizosphere microbial communities from Kellogg Biological Station, Michigan, USA - KBS S6-4 metaG (SPAdes) (version 2) | ecosystem: Host-associated > Plants > Roots > Rhizosphere... | reverse complement strand
GTCCACGCCCACGTAGTCGGCCTCGATCTGCGGGTAGACCAGGGTGGAGTACTGGTACAGCGCGCCGTCGAACACCTCGTCGGTGGCGTAGCGCCAGCGCTCGCGCAGCGCGTTGAGCGAGGCGGTCGCGGTCCAGTGTTCGTTGATCTCGCCGCTGCGGCTGCCGGTGAGCTTGAGGTTGCGCAGGTCGATGTAGTCGGTCTGCTCGTCGTAGGCGCGCAGCGACGCGGTGTACCAGCCGTCCAGCCAGCGGAACGCCGGCACCCGGTAGCTGGTCACCAGGGTCTTGCGCTTCTGCGCGTAGTCCAGTTGGGTGCTGAGCTTGTGGCCGCGCGCGTTGACGTAGCGGCGGTCCACGCCCAGGCGCACACCGGCGCCGCTCTCGCTGCCGTAGCTGAGGCCGGCGGTGTAGATGCTGCGCTTGGCGCGGGTGAGGTTCACGTCCACCGGCACGTTGCCGTCGGCGTCGGCCTCCTCGGGCTTGGGCTGGATGTCGACGGCGCTGAAGTAGTCGAGCTTGACCAGCGACTCGCGCAGCCGGTCCAGCTTGCCCTCGTGGTAGTAGCTGCCCTGGTCCCAGTACACCAGCGGATCGAACAGGTCCTCCCGGAAGTAGTCCTGGTGGAAGCGGATCGCGCCCATGTTGTAGCGGCGGCCACTGTCCCAGCTCAGGTCGATGTCGGCGGCGTGGTCGGCGCGGGTGACCTCGACCTTGCGCTGGGTGAAGTCGGCATCGAAGTAGCCGCGCTCGGCCAGGCGCCGGGTGATGGTGACCTTGCTGGTCTCGTAGGTGGTGTGGTCGAAGACGTCGCCGGTCCTGGGCCGGAAGTTCTGCAGGTCATCGCCCAGGTAGCGGTCGTCCTCGGCCGGGCCGGTGATGCCGACGTGGAAGCCGCGCACCCGTACCGGCTCGCCCTTGTCCACGTGCAGGGTGACGGTGAGCTTGTCGTCGGTGCGCGGCGCCTCGACGGTGATGGTCGGGGTGTAGTAGCCGAACGGCTCCAGCGCCTGCCGGGTCTGGCGCTCGGCCTGGCTCAGCAGGTACTCCAGGCGCGACTCGCCCTGCACCTTGCCGATGGCCTGGTACAGCGACAGCGAGACCTGGATGTTCTCGATCATCGCCGCATCGTCGTCCTTGTCCAGGCCTTGTATCTGGACTTTTTCGATCGTGCCGCGCGCCTGGGCGAGGCCGGCCAGCGACAGTAGGGACAGGAGCAGGGCGAGGCGGGGGATCGATCGCATGGGCGCCAGAATACCGACACAGGGTGTGAAGCTGTTAACTAGATGTTCGCGGATGGCCATCCTCGGTTGGCTTGCAACTTGGGGCAATGTCGCGTAAGTGCGCGGTGCTGGCCGCTGGCGCGGTGGTGCCGTATCGGCCTGCCTGGAGGCCGCCGTCTGGCCGATGCGGCTTGCCTGCGGCAAATGCGCCATGCGTCGTGGCGGGTGCCGATTGCGGCAAGTCGGTGCTGTGCGCTTGGCGCCGGACTCCTCTACTGGGAGCACCGCGGCATGGGCCGAGTTGGCGTGGCGCCGCGGTGACCTGCACCGCGCTTGCGCCCGGTCGCGACACGCGGCCAGGCTGGCGCCGCGCAACGATCCCGGCGTCATGGCGCATCTTGCGGCGGCGAAGTTCAGCAAAATGGGCACGGCACCGCGGCTGTGTGGCGAACATGGCACGCCGCAGGCCTGCAGGCGCATCCGCAACTTGCCAAGCCTCCCGGGCCACGCCACGCTGCAGCGACCATCTTCCTGCCAGGAGCCGCCGTGGCCACCGTGATCGACACCGCGCGCTTGCGGCTGCGCGCGCTGGACCCCGACCGCGACGCCGCGGCCATGCTGGCGCTGCTCAACGATCCCGGCTTCCTGGCCCATATCGGCGACCGCGGCGTGCGCGACGCAGCCCAGGCGCGGCAGTATCTCGCCGATGGCCCGGTGCGCAGCTACGCGCAACACGGTTTCGGCCTGTACGCGGTGGAGCGCCGCGACGACGGCGCCTGGCTCGGCGTGGCCGGCCTGGTGTCGCGCCCCACCCTGCCCGCCCCCGACCTGGGCTATGCCCTGTTGCAGGCTTACCAGGGCAACGGCTACGCCAGCGAGGCCGCGCGCGCAGTGCTGGCGCATGCACAGGACACCCTGGCGTTGCCGCGCTTGTGCGCCATCGTCGCGCCGGGCAACACGCGTTCGATCCGTTTGCTGGAACTGCTTGGTTTCGCCGCGCAGGGCCGCACGCGGGTCACGGCCGATGCGCACGAGGTGGAGCTATACGCCCGTGACCTGACCGCCTCGCATGGCGTCGAATCGGAGAACTGAGCCGTGAACGCTCTCGAATCGCTGCGGCTGTTGGCCCGCTACAACCAATGGATGAACGAGCGCCTGTATGCGGCAGCGGCCACGCTACCGGCGCGGGCCATCGCGCAGCCACGCGGCGCCTTCTTCGGCTCGCTGCTGGGTACGCTCAACCACCTGGTGGTGGCCGACACCCTCTGGCTGCAGCGCTTCGCCAGGCATCCGGCGCAGTATCCGGCGTTGACGGCCATCGCCGCTGCGCCGACGCCCGCCGCGCTGGACGCCGTCCAGGCCGATACCCTGCCTGCACTGCTCGCGCAGCGCCAGGCGCTGGACGCGACCATCGCCGCCTGGATGGCGCAGGTGAGCGCCTCGGACCTGGATGTCGCCTTGGAGTACAGCAACACCCGCGGCGCGGCCCATCGCCGGCGCTTCGGCGACGTACTGCTGCATTTCTTCAACCACCAGACCCACCACCGCGGCCAGGCCAGCACCTTGCTCAGCCAGGCCGGCGCGGACCTGGGAGTGACCGATTTGCTGGTCCTGATCCCGCAGATGGAAATGGAGTGAGCGCGGGGCGTGCGGCCGCCGTGCGTATTGGCGACAGCGGCGATGCAAGATCTTTGCGCAGTGGCTACCGCCGAGCGCATAGCGAATCGACGACCGCAGCGCCCTCGGTAGGTCGGCGAGCGCGGCGGCGAGGCCGACTACACGCTAGCGACAAGCGCCAGCGCACGGCCGCAACACCCTTCCGCGAACAAAGCGCTACGCGGTACCGCGCTGCGCCTGCAACTCGGCGACGATCTCGCGCAACTCCGCCACCTCGGCTTCCAGCGCCTGCACCCGTGCCTCCAGCTCCTCGCTGCCGGACGTCGCCGGCCGCGCCTTGAAGGTCGCCGCCAATGCCTCTGCGTCGATGGGCCCACCGAGCAGATGCATGTAGCGATCCTCGCGCTGGCCGCTGGCGCGCGGCAACAGCACCGCCAACTGGCGCTGCGCCAGCCGATCGAGCTGATGGCGGACGTCCTCGGCATCGGCGAATCGCGCCATGCGTTCGGACCGCGCCAGCAACTCGTTCGCCGTCTGCGGACCACGCAGCAACAGCAGCCCGATCAGGATCACCTGCTGCTGGGTCAGATCCAACGCCGCCGCCAGGCGATGCTCGTAACGCACCGCGCGCGAGGAAAACTGCTGCCGCGCCAACCCGTGCCCTTCCAACTGGCGCAGCGCATGCTGCACATCGCCGGGGTTCAGCGACATCACTGGTTCGCGCGAGGTCTTCTGGTTGGCCGCCACCACGGTCGCGTTGACCGTAAGCGGATACGCATCTGGTGTCGTGGCTTCCTTTTCGATCAGGCAGCCGAGGGCGCGGGTTTCGATGGGGGAGAGAATGGGCGGTGTAGGGGTATCGGTCATCGTGCTCGGCATCCAGGCAATAACGCGCAGCATAGCGCCGAACCGCGACAGGTACGCCTCTGCCCACATGGACCAATCCGCGACCGCGCTCGTGTTCGTGTTCATCGGCAAAGGCGCTCTGACCCCCGGCCTCTCCGAAGCCAACGCCGACTTTCACACATACCGTTTGGCACACCCAGCAGCAAAGTTGCCCTATTCGTCGCTACATTCCTGCGCGTCTTTGAGTTCGACCGGCGCCAGCGCCGCGCCGTCGCTGGTTTCGCTGATCTTGGAGACGGTGAGATGGCAATACTGGCGCGAGAGATCCAGGGCCACTTCGTAGTCCTGACCTTTTTCGGGGACGAAGGACACGCCGAAATCGTCGCAGCCGCCCGAAATGCCGTTTGGCCCCGTGGTTTCATAATACGAGGCGTGGATGGCGATGGGCTCGCCGGCAGTGATGGCGTATTCGCGATAAAACGCCTTTGCTAGGATACCGTTGCGCTGTTTGAGGTTGGTGACATTGGGCGTGACCGGCATACCCAGGGAAATATTCTTCTTGCTGCCGAAAGCACCGCCGAAGCCGCGGCTGGAGGGCGTTTCGCTTTCCGCATCACCGCCGTAGCACATGGCGTTGCGATAGAACTCCAGCCCAATCACGGCCTGCCCGAAAAAGCGGATACGCGCCTGGTTGTCGGGGTTGACCTGTGCCTGCCCATCCTCGTCGTCGTCGGTTATGGCCGCGGCTGGACACGCTGCAGCAAAAAGTGCCGTCAGCAGAAAAAGCTTGGGTACGAGTTCCATTCTGGCCTCATCGTGACTTGAGGTAGCGGTAGCGGCTGCTGAAGGAGATTCTGAAGATTTTTGATTTTTGGCAAAGCGAAGGGCAGAGTGCTTTTCCTCTCTTGTCAGTCTGACCTACGGCGGCCCACCTACCCATTCGTGTAGCGCATCTATCACGACGGCCAAGCTGGCGCTCGATGGCCTCACGAAAGCCTCCGCTGCCCAGTGCGCGTTGGCGCCGCAGGATGAGACGGATAGCCATACGAGGAACCATCGAGTGAGCGCATAAGCTTATGTCAGGAAGCGCACTCTGACCGCAGCTTAGAATTTACCTCATTCCTCATCCCAGTACTTGCCGGGTGGCGCATATTCCCCGTCAATAAGCACGTCACACCACCCAAAATTTACATAAAATATGCTCAAATAAATTATATTATAGCTATCATCGCCTATTTTATTTAATGTGATGAGACTATTGGAAAAATGAGTGTACTTTCCACCAGCCCCAGCAACGGCCCTTAGCTCGAGTTCTTTGCGATCCCAATCAGTGACAATGCCTGTTACATCTGGAACGGTGTCAGAGAAATATATCTCAAATTTATTTGAAATCTTGCAAATGCATGGTATTTTTTCATTTTCAAGCAACATTTCGCTAATCATGTTTTTTGGAAAGCAAATTTCTAGCCTCACTTAAATTCACTCCCTGAAAAAACCAGAACCAGGGCCGGGTTGGCTTTATAAGCAAACTTGACTACGTTACTTTATTTTGCCAAATAACGCGATTAACGAATATGGCTTGGCACGTCAGGGAATGTACTCTGAATGTGCTTGCCGAGTCCCTCCAAGTCGCCATAAGCAATAGGACCAAAATCTGCGGGAGGACGCCTGCGACTCTTGCAAATCGTATTACGCCACGATCAGCTAACTTTGCATTCGGCCATGACTTGACCAAACAAACTCAAGCTTTCACAGAAATGGTTACACATTAACTCTTAATGCTATATTTCATATCACTCTAGGAGCCTTCGCACAACCGGCTCTATCATTGCCACTTCATCACAAGTCATGGCATCGTACGAGCATACAAAATAGGCACCGCCGCGGAAGATTTTTACATTAGCAACATGACCTTGAAGCTTTGATACAACCGCCTCAGCGGAAATGCCGAAGTAATTTCGACATTGTTGATCTGCCCAATAGTTCACTTGCCAAATTCCCTTTAACTGGTCTCTAGGGTTTCGTGCAGCCAACCTAATTGCTTCTCTTTCATCGTACGACTTGCTCCAAAAATTTTCGCCATTTCGAACTAGAAGGTCGGCATCCTGTACAGACGCATTATATGCATCCATGGCTTCTATGTATTTTGGAAGAACTACATCCCAAAGGTATTTTGTTTCCCCTAAAAATTTCTGAATATTAAAACTCACCCCCATTACATCATCCTCATCATGCCGGCCTTGATAAAAATCGACACCGAATGACTTAACCCCTTTCCCCACCCTATATGTAGCTCCAAGCCAGCCAGCCAAGGAAGTTTTTTTGGGCTTTCTTTCCACACCTTTCATTCCCCAGGGCGGGTCTAAACTCTCAAGGATCGAGTGCCATCGCGAATAACGTTCTTCCGCGTTAGCTTCGGATGATCCGCAGCTTAGAATTTTTATATCTTTTTCAGAACTCATTTTCTAGTCCGCACTTTGATTCTTGAATCTGGAAAATTTCTTCTTAACTTGTTTTCTGCTGAATTCACTTTCCCATCCGTCGGCATTTCCCAAATTCCTTCAACGCCATTCTGACCTAATGCTTCCTGTTGGCGCCGCACATCCTGGTTGAATTTCGTACCTGGCCGCATGGAATAGGAATTGGTCTTTCCATCAACGGGCTTTAATGTACCCTCATCAATATCAAAGCCATCGAACCTTACCACATTGACCCCTTTGCCACCTACGGACTGCCCGTTTACATTATTATCATAGCGCAGCGCAAATACCAATCGCTGCCCATTCGACATATCGCTCATTGCCCCCGGTGTTGCTGCATCATAATTTGCCGAAGCGCTATTTTGACCTGGTGACGAGCGCTGATCTCCTGCCTGTGTAGTCAAGATCGCGCCCTTGCCCGGAGGAAGTTTTTTTGCGTCCTCGTATGTGTACACAGGATAACTAACACCATTAACCTCAACAAAAGTATATGGCTTTACAGTTTCATTCGGATCGTAACCGGACTGAATCGGCTTGGGCTGCTTTTTTTCAGTTTCACCGTTCCATTGTTTTATTATGTAATCAGTAGCATCTGATATTTTAGATATCAGTACATCAGCACTTGCCTCGGAGCTATTGCTGGGTGCATTAGCAAGCGCCTCTACCATAGATGAGGCGAGGATCAGGTTATTGAATCTATAATCTCTAGCCAGTGACTTCCTGATCTCATCGCCTAGAGATCCAGTTAGATATATTCCAGAACCGCTAGCAGCATCCGCCTTTAGATAGGCATCGGCGGCGCACGCGCTGTAAGATGGATCACAAGCATTGATTAAACCAGCAAACTCCTCCTTTTGCAGGACGGAAACCGCCTTCCATTTCTCCCAGATCGCCTTTTTATCTTCTTCGGTGCACCCATGCTTCTCGCATTGAGCGAGTTCGTTGTTGAGATTCTTTTCTTGTTCTTTGTTGAGATGGTTGTTTTCTACGGCATTTCTGGCGATAGCGCTCCCGGCCGCCGCATCGCTCAGACTATCGCCGGTCATTCCGCCCACCAGCGCGCCGACCGCTTGCGACAACGCCACGATCATCTGCTTGTCCTGCTCTGACAGGTCGTTCGGCTTGGCGTCGGTGCCGTAGAGCGCCTTCGTCAGAACCTGCGCCGCGACTTCGCCGGTTGCGCCCGCCAGGGCACCACCGCCCGCCGAACCTCCATTCACCTCAGCCAGTACCGCGCCCAGTAGCGCATGCGACAGCAGCTGTGCCGCTGCATTCGGATCGCTGCCATGGTTGCCGTCGAATTTCTGCCCGATCAGCTGTGCCGCATACGGCGCGAGCGCGTTGCTCGCCACCTGCGTGCCGCCCTGTCCGGACACGCCGCCCACCAGCGCGGTGGTCACCGCCTGCAAGGCGCGGTTGTAATCCCCGCCGGTGCCCCATTGCGTTTGGGTGGCGTAGGCGTCTCGATAGGCCGCGCTCTGGCTCAACAGCAGGTCCTGTTGTGCCGCCGGGTCCAGTTTCGCGAACTCCGCTTTCTGATCGTCGCTGAGACCTTTCAGGTACGCATCGTGCGCCTCGGCGGTCTTTTTCGCCGCGTTGGCCGCGATGTCGCCCGCCACCTGACGGCTGGTTTCCAGCACCGTCCCGGCTGCGGCCCCCATCGCCTGCTGATCGACCATGACCTTGCGCACGTCCGGCAGTGCTGCCAGCGCCTCGCTCGCAACATTGGCGTCGGTATTGATACCCGTCTCTGCTGCTGTGGTGCGCTTGCCGCCGATCACGATGTTGCCTTCGGTCAGCGTCGCGCGTGTTGTCGTGCTGTCCTTGCCGTTCTGGGACATCGGCAAACTACCGCCCAAGCCAACGCTGTCAACTGAGCCGTAGTCGCCGTTGGCGATGGTGCTGCCGATGCTCCTGGCCTGATCGCCTGCAGTCGGCGAGGACGTCGGATTGCCATTGGCGTCCTTGCCTCCATCGCCACTGCTGCCAAACCCGCCACTGATGTTGCCGGAGCTGGCCGAGTAGCCCATCTGGTTCTTCAGGTCGGTGTACTTAAGCGACTCGGCGGTCAGTTCGCTGGCATCGGCGTTGGTGCTGGCGATGGCGCCGCCGATCAGGTTCACGTTGCCCGCATCAACGTGGTAGCCACCCTTGCCCGCGAACAGGCCCGACTGCTCGGTCACGCCCGCGAAGTTGCCGTTGGCCTTGGCCGAGCTGGCGTAGCCGCTCAGATCCCACGCATTGCCGATAGCTACCTGGATGCGGCCACCGTAGCCACTCTCCTTGGACTGGATGTTCGCCGTATCCTGCAACGACTCGATGGTCAGATCGCCGCCGGTCTGCACGTCGATGCGGTCGGCCTTGGCGACCGCCCCACGCAAGGTGGTGTCGCCCTTGGAGGTGAGCGCGATGTTCTGCGCTGCCAGTTCGGTGTTCTTCCACGTCGCACCATCGACGTTGGAAGAATGGCTGCCGAAGTTCGCTTGCAGGTAGGCGTAGTAGCCAGTCTGCGCGCCCACTGAAACGCCCACGCCCACTTCCACGCCGGCATTGCTGCCCTTGCTCTGCTCGGTGGCCGTGGAGTTGCCTGCTTCCAGCACCAGGTCGTGTGCCGCGTCCAGGCTCAGGGTATCGCCGGCCTTCAGGTTGCCCTGCACCACATGCAGATCGCCGCTGGTGCTGGTCAGGCTGACGTTGCCGCCGCCGCTGATGGTCGAGCCCTGCGCGGTTTGGCTACCGGCCTGGTACTTCTCCGTGCTGGTGGCGTAGCCCACGCCGGCTTCAGCTTTGACCAGGGTGCCGCTTCCGCCATTTTGCGCGACGCTGCTGACTGCACTGGCCGTCTGATAGCCATTTGCCAACGCCGCCATGCCCTGCATCGCCGACAGCCTGCCGTCGGAATTACGCGCCGCGTCTACGTTGTTGATCAGGTCGATCAGTGGCGATTGCACCCGCGCGAACACACCGAACTTCAGCGTGTCGTCCTGCGAGGACGCGGCATGGCTGTCGTTGGCCGTGAGCAACTGGATGGACGCGGCGGTCACGTCCACGTCCTTGGCCGCGACCACGTTGCTGGCGCTCTGGGTGTAGGTGCCCCCCGCACTCAGGCTGACGTTGCCGCCCAGGCTGCCGACGCTGCTGGCCACCTGCGTCACCTTGGCATTGTCGTCGCGGTGCTTTTCGGTGTGATAGCCGGAGAAGCGCTCGGTATCGGAGATGATCACCGTGCCGATGGCCTTGTTGTCCGAGAGGTTGGCGTTGCCGGCGATGTCCTGCCCGCTCTGGATGGTCAGGTCGCCCGCCGCACGCATCGCCACGTTGCCCTGCGCGGCCACGTTGCTGGCAGTGAGGGTGATGTCGCCCTTGGTCGTACTCAGGCTGGCGTTGCCGCCCACCGACAATTGCGTGCCGGTGATGGTGTCGGTCTGGCCGGTGCCGTTGCCCTTCTGGTTGTAGTTGCCGAACGGCGGGGTGGCGGTATTGTTGGCGAAGCTCCAGCCCTTGCCGCGGCTGTCGTTGCCGCTGGACTCGGTGGTATGCGCCACGCCCAGGTCGATGTTCTGGCTCGCCAGCAACAGCGCGTTGCCCTCGGCCGACAGTTGCGTGCCCTGGCTGGTGATCGAGCCGTCGCTGGCAAGCAGGGTCAGGTTGCCACCGGCACTGACCTGGCTCACACGCGCGGTGCTGGTGCTGTCGTTCTGATTGGCATTGGACCGGTGCGATCCGGCCTGGAGTACCACCGGCGTCAGCGCGGCTGCAGTGCCTGCGGTATCGCCCTCGGCGCGACGGCTAAGCTTGCCCATGGTCGAGCCGCTGTCGGGCATGTTGCTGGTGGCCGAATCGCGTGCACTGCGGTACGCCGCGGCCGGGTCGTAAGTCACCCCGATGGAGAAGCCGCTGGACTTGCTCGACTGGTTGGACTGGGTGTCCACCGTGTCCTGGCCGGCGAGCAGAGCGATGTCCTTGGCCGCCAGGGTCAGGTCCTTGCCCGCTGCAACGTCCGAGGCACCGATGGTCAGTTGATCGCCAGCACTGATCAGCAGATTGCCGTTCTTCGCGCCGACCGCCGAGGCGAACTGCGTGGTGCTGTCCGTGCTGCTGTCGTTGCTGCTGCGCGACTTGCCGTAGCCGAGGCTGGCCACGCCACCGGAGAAGCTGGCGCTGAAGCCGGACTTCTTCTGGGCGCTGCTATGCGCCTCGCTGCTCTCGTCCTGTGCGGAGACGACGGTCACATTGTTGCCGGCCACCAAGCGCGCGTCCTGCTGCGCCAGCACAGTCGAACCGACCACGGCGATGTCGTTGCCCGCCTTGATCTGCACGCTGTTGGCGTCCAGCGCAGTGCCGATGGCCAGGCTGTCGTGCCACTCGTCGTGCGTGGTGGTGGTCTTGCTGGACAGGAAGCCCTTTTTCTTCTTCTGCATGTCCTGTTCGGCGTCGTGCTGCTCCTGCGTGGCAAGCAGGTTGACGTCGTTGCCGGCGGTCACGGCCAGCGTGCCCTTGTCGGTGAACACGTTGGCCGCGGTCAGGTTCACGTCGTGGCCGGCCTGCAGGGCGATATCGCCGCCGGCCGTGAAATCGCTGCCGTGCACGGTTTCGTCGCGCGTGCTGGTGGTCTGCTTGAAGCGCTTGCGCGTCTCCAGCGTGTCGCTGCTGTCCACCGTAGTCAGCGTGGTGCTGTTGATGTCGTTGCCGGCAACCACCGCCAGGCCCTTGCCCGCGTCGAGCTTGGCCGCGGTCAGGTTAACGTCGTTGCCGGCGCTGAGGATCAGGTTGCCGCCAGCGGTGAGCGCCTGCTGGTCGAGATCCTGGGTGGTGGTGGTCGTGGTGACCTTGGTCTTGCCCTGGCGGGTGTGGTCGATCGTCGTCCTGCTCTCGTCCAGCACCGAGGTGACGTCGAGGTCGTGCCCGGCGGCGGCGATCAGGTCGCCGCCGGCCTTCACTTCGGCCTGGCGGAGGGTGATGTCGTTACCGGCCGCCAGTTGCAGGCTGCCCTCGGTGGCGATGCTGGTGCGCACCGTAGCCTTGCCGTTGGCGTCGGTCACCGGAGTCAGCGACAGGTCGTGGCCAGCCTGCAGCGCGGCATTGCCGCCAGCCGTGATGGCGACGCCGTGCAGTTGCAGGTCGTTGCCGGCGAGTAGCGACAGGTTTTTGCCGGTCGCGATGCTGGTTGCCGCGCCATCACGGGTGAAGCCGCGTTCCGCTTGGCTGGCGGTTGGCTGCAACAGCAGATCGTTGCCGGCCTGCAGCGCCGCGCTATTTCCTGCCTGTACGTTGGCGCCAGCCAGGACCAGGTCGTGGCCAGCGCTCATCAACAGGTTGTTGTCGGCCGTGATTCCCGAGCGCAGATCCAGCGCGCCTCCGCCGGTGGTGCTGCGCAGGTCGTTGCCGGCGCTCAACAGCACGTTGCGGCCGGCGATCTGGCCACCGAGGTTGAGCAGGTCCTGCTTGGCCTGCAACTGCATATTGCCGCTGGCGGCGATGCGACCCTGGTTGAGCAGAGTGCCCGCGGTGGCGCTGACGTTGGCACCACTGATGGTGCCGTTGTTGGTCAAGCCGGCAGTGGCGTTGAGTTCGACATCGCCGGTGCCGCCTGCGAGCAAGGCACCATCGCTGCGGAGCGTCAGGGCCGTCCTGGAGGACAGGTACACCACCGGCACCAACACCTTCTGGCCCTGGTACTCCTGTTCGACCATCCACACGATGTCATGGGTCAGCGCGGCCACCTGTTCGGCGGTCAGCGCCACGCCCACATCCAGGTGCAGCGCGCCAGCCTCGGCGACGCCGCCCTCAAGTAGCGCGCGGTACTGCGCCACGCCGTCGTCGTAGCTGCCCAGGTAGCGTCGGCCGGTGAGCTGGGTGATCTGGTCCAACACCAGGCGCTGTTCGTAGAAGCCGTCGCCCAGACGGGTCTGGGTCCACTGCGGGTCCACGCCGAGCTTGTCGAGCAGGTAGTCGCTGCTGATGAAGTTGTTGTAGTCGACGAAGCGTGGATCGGTCTCGATCAGGTAGCGGCGACCGGGGCCATTGCCGCGATTGGCAGTGATACCGCCCAGACCGTTGGCGGCGCGGCCCAGGGCATTCACGCTGGCGCCATTGGCACCGACCAGGCGGTACAGGCCACCGATCGGCAAGGTGATGTTGCCCAGCGGGGTGCCGATGCCGCCGACCACCTGCGGCGCGTTGCCGGTGCCCGGATCGATCCGTTGACGTTGGCCGCCGGCGCCGGATGCGGACAAGCTCGCCTGCACCGTCTGCGCCTGTACATCGGTGGCGGATGCATCGGTGCTTCCGGCCAACGTCCGTTGGCCGTCGTCGATGCGGATTACGCTCAGGCTCGCGGTGGCGATCCGGTTATCGATCTTCGCGTCATCAGCGCTACCGCCGGCCTGCGCTTGCACCACCTTGCTACTGGCACTGCTGGCACTTTGTGCGCCGCGGCGGCTCAGCGCAACGCCTTGCGTGGCGTTGAACACGGCGCCGCCGATGCTGCGTCCGTCGCTGCCAACCGCGCCATTGCTGATGGTTGCGCCGTTGATCGATACGCCCTGGCCGCCGGTCATGTTGGCGGCGAGGGCGACGTAGTTGGTGTTCGTGGTGCCGGAGCCGACGATGACGACCGCCGTGCCGCCAATATTGCCGCCGGGCAGTTCCTCCTCGTCATCGATGCTGCAGTACATCATTCCCGGAGGCGGTGTGCAGGGACCGCCTTGGCGCGTGCCGGCCGAGTATTCCTTGTCGGCGTAATTGAACCGCTGGTTCAACGCAAGCGCCTGATTGAGTACGTTCTCATTGCCCGCGATCATGCCGTCGGCCATGCCAGCGACACCGCGCTGGTTGACCCAGAGCCCGCCTGCCGCCGCAATCGTCGAGGCGGTGTTGGTGACGCTGCCGGACACGGCGATGTTGCCGCCTGCAACAATGCGCCCCTCGTCGCTCGCGGCGGTCACTTTTTCCCGTTCTTGTGCGTCGAAGGTGCGGAAGACGCCCAAGTTGTGGCCGCGATAGTTGGCCGGCTCTGGATCGTTCCGAAGCTCCTGCTCGGGCATCGTCTGGTTCGCCGCGGCACGCTCGTCTGCGGATACTGGCGCGGTGGCCGTGGCAATGAAGCGCCGCCGATTGTTGAGCTGATTGGCCGCAATCAGGATGCTGCCATCGGCCTCGATGCTGCCGGACAGGTTGTTGACCACGCCGGTACGCGCGATCAGCGTGCCGTTGCCGTCGCGTGCGGCGCCGATGGCGATGTTGCCGAGACTGAAGATCTTGGCGTCACGGTTGAGCAGTTGGTCGCGCACCAGCAAGGTCATGCCGTTGGTGGCGCCGATCAGGGCCGAGCCATAGGCCGGGTTACCGGTGGCGGCGCCCAGGTCGGCGCCGTTGACCAGGGTACCGGTCTCCACCAGCACGTTGCCGCCGACCAGGCTGCCGGTGTTGTTGACGCTGCCGGCGCTGAGTTGCAGGTTGTTGCTGGCGGAAATGTCGCCGGCGTTGTCGATGGTGCCGCCGACGTTCAGCACGGTGTTGCCCGCCTGCATCGTCGCGCCGGCGCGGTTGCTGATGTTGTTTGCGGTGACGGTCAGACCGCGCGCGGCTCTCAGCGCGGATTCGTTGACCATGTTGCCGCCGACGCTGAGCCGGAAGTCGCCGTTGCTGGTGATGTCGGCACCGGCGCGGTGGGTGTAGTCGCTGCGCACGGTCAGGTCCAGCAGGTTCTGCGCGAGGATGCTGCCGCTGCCGTCGAAGCCGACGGTGTCGATGGCCACGTCGCCGGCACCGCCGGCGCTGCTGCCGGCGCCGATGCGGCCGCCACTGTTGCTCAGGCTCTGCAGGTTCAGGCGTACCGCCTGCTCGGCCTTGATGGTGCCGTTGCGGTTGTCGAGCGTGGCGCCGGCGCGCTGCAGCGAGAACACGTTGCCGGCGTAGACGTTGCCGCGCTGGTTGTCGAGCGCGTTGGTGTTGGCCACGAGGTCGCCGCCGGCGACCAGCTGGCCGTCGCTGTTGACCACGTTGCCGGCGTTGAGCACCACGCTGCCGCGCCCGCCCAGGCTGCCGCCGGCGTTGCGCAGCTCGCCGCCGGTGGTGAGCTGGGTCAGGCCGCCGCCGTTGTTGGCGATGCTGCCCTGGCTGTTGTCGATGCGACCGCCGGACAGGGTCATCGCATTGCCGCTGTCGAGCTGGCCGCCGCTGTTGAGCAGCGCGCCGGTGACCGCGGCCGTGAGGTTGCGCGTGGCGCCGACGCGCCCACCCTGGTGGTTGTCGAGTTGCCCGCGCGCGGTCAGCGCCAGGTCGCGTCCGGCCTGTACGGTGCCGGCGCTGTTGCTGACGTTCTCGGCGTCGATGGTGGCGTCGTTGCCGGCACCGATCAGGCCGCCGTCGTTGTTCACGCCGTGCGCGATGTCGGCGCGCAGATCGCCACCGCTGCCGTTGCTGGCGACGGCCTGCAGCGTGCCGCTGCGGTTGTCGAGGCTGTCGGCACGCACGGTGAGCGTGCCGCCGGCGGCCTGCAGTACGCCGCTGCGGTTGTCCAGGGCGCCGCCGAGTTGGGTGTTCAGCGCGCGCGCGGAGACGTTGCCGCCGACGTTGCTCAGGCTGGCCGCGGTCAGGGTGGCGTCGCCGGCGGCGGCGATCGCGCCGTTCTGGTTGTCGATGCCGGTAGTGGCGCCGAGTTGCAGCTGGCCCTGGGTCAGGATGCGGCCGCCCACGTTGGCGATGGCGCCGCCGCTGCTCAGCGTCGCGGTACCGGTGCCGGTGCCGGCGTGTTCGATGCGGCCTTGGTTGTTGCTCAGCGAGGCGGCGCTGATCGCCAGGTCCTGGCCGTTGCTGACCAGCTTGCCGTTGCCGTTGTCGAACGCGCCGGTCACGGCGATGCGGGTCTGCCCGCCGCCGCTCTGCGCCAGCGTGCCGCCGTTGTTGCTCAGCGCGCCCGCACCCAGATCCAGGCGCGCGGCCTGCATCTGCCCGCCGACGGCGTTGAGGCTGCCATTGTCGAGGCTGCCGCCGGCGCGCACGGTCAGCAGGCCGCCGGCGAGCAGGTCGGCGCCGCGGTGGTCGATGCCGTTGCTCGCGGTCAGGCTGGCATCGCCGCCGACGCGGGTGCTGCTGCCGGCCAGGTCGAGTTGCGCGCCCTGCGCGAGCAGGTTGCCGGCGGCGATCAGCTTGCCGCTGGCGGCCAGGGTGCGGTCGGCGCGCAGGTCCAGCATGCCGCTGCTGCCGAGGCTGCCGTCGCTGCGCACGCCGGCCGCGGCGACGCCGCCGATGGCGATGTCGCCGGCGTGCAGGCTGAGGGTGCCGCTGGACAGGGTCTGGCCGGCGTTGTCGACGCGCTGCGCCTGCAGCGCGATGCCGGCGCCGTTGACCACGCCGCGCTGCGCCAGCACAGCATCGCTGTCGAGCGTGACCTGGCTGGCGGTCAGCGTACCGGCGACGGTGAGGTCGCCGTGCGCCTGCAGCTGCAGCGCAGTCGTGGCGCTGAGCGCGCCGCTCTGCGACAACGCGCCGCCGGCCTGCGCGCTGAACGCGCCGGCTGCCGCCAGGGTGCCGCCGAGGGCGAGGTCGCCCTGGCTGACCAGGGTGACGTCGCCGCTTTCGCTGCCGAGCTGGCCGCTGCTGGCGACGCTGGCCGCGTCCACGCGCAACGCGCTGCCGGCGATCAGGTCACCGCGGTTGTCCATTGCGCCGCTGGCGAGCACGCCCAGGCGCTGCATGCCGTAGGCCTGGCCGGTCTGCTGCATCGCGCCGACGTTCAATTGCAGTTGCCCGCGCGCGCGCAAGCCGCCGGCGTTGTCGAGCAGGCCGGCGATGTCCAGATTCGCGTCGCGCTGTGCGGCGAGCATGCCGCTCGCCGTATTGGCCAGGCTGTCGGCGCGCACGCGCAGGTCGTTCCCCGCGACCACCTGCGCACCGTTGCGCAGCGCGCCGGCCGCGTCCAGGCTCAGGTCGCCGCCGGCCTGGGCCACGCCGGCCAGCGCCAGCTCGCCGGCACTGGTCAACGCCAGGGTCGTGCCGGCGTCGAGGGTGCCGCGGCTGTCGATACGGGCGGCCGACAGCGTGGCCGCGCCGGCACTCTGCACGACACCGGCGCTGGCGGTGGACAGCACGCCGCCGGCAGCCAGCCGCGCCTGCTGCGCACCATAGGCCTGACCGGCCACGTTCAGATCGCGGACCGCGTGCACCTGCAGCGCCTGCTGCGCGCGCACCACGCCAGCCAGCGTCATGTCGCGCGCGGACGTCAACTGCAGCGATTGCGCATCCAGCATGCCGGCCTGGCGCAGGTCGCCGCCTGCGTCCGCGTTGAACGTGGTGGCGGCGACCACGGTGCCGTCGAGTTGCAGGTCGCCGCGGGTGCCGATGTCGACCTGGCCGGTCTCGCTGCCAAGCTGGCCGCGGCTGGCGAAGCTGTCCGCGTCCACCTGCAATGCGCCCTTGGCGACCAGGTCGCCGCGGTTGTCCACCGCGCCACCGGCCTGCAACGTCAGTGCGCCGCCGGCATAGGTCTGGCCGCTTTGCTGCAGGCTGCCCACCTGCAGGCTCAGTGCCTGCCCGGATTGCAAGGTGCCGGCATTGCTCAGGGTGCCGTCGATCCGCGCATCGAGCGCGCGTTGCGCGGCGAGGCTGCCGGTGGCTGCATTGCTGGCGCTTGCCGCGTGCAGCGACAGGTCGCGACCGGCGACGACCTGCGCGGTGTTGTCCAGCGCCGTGGCGGCCGTCAACGTGACGTCGCGCGCGGCCTGGGCCACGCCGGCCAGGCGGATGTCGCCGGTACTGCGCATGCTCAGGTCGGTGCCGGCGGCGAGCGCGCCGCGGCTGTCGATGGAGGCGCCGTCCAGGGTCACCGCGGCGGCGCCTTGCAGTACCGCCGTGTCGCCAATGGCGATGCTGGCGCCGCGCAACTGCGCAGCGCCGTCGGCGCGGGCCTGCCCTTCGAGCGCCAGCGCGCGCTGCGCTTGCAGGTCGAGGGTGCTGGCCGAGGCGAGCGAACCGGTCGCGTGCAAGTCGCGTCCAGCGTGCAGTGCGACCGACTGCGCCTGCAGCACGCCGCTCTGCATCAGGTCGCCCAGCGCGGTGGCGTCGAGCGTGGTGGCCGCGATCGCGCTGCCGCCCAGGCGCAGATCGCCTTGGCTGCTCAGTGCGATCTTGCCGGTCTCGCTGCCGAGCTGGCCGCTGTTGCTGAAGCTGCCGGCATCGATCAGCAGATCGCCCCTGGCGATCAGGTCGCCACGGTTGTCCAGCGCACCGGCGCTGCTCAGGCGCAGTGCGTTGCCGGTGTACAGGCGGCCGCTGTGCTGGAACTGACCGGCGTTCAGCGTCAACGCCTGCTTGCCGTACAGGCTGCCGGCGTTGTCGAACAGGCCGCCGACACCGATGTCCAGCGTGCCCTGCGCGGCCAGCGTGCCGCCAGCGCGATTGGTGACGCCGGTGGCGCGCAGCTGCAGGTCGCTCCCGGCAACGACCTGGGCGCTGTTGTCCACCGTGTCGGCCGCGAGGGCGACGTCGCCGCCGGCCTGGGCGATCCCGGCCAGCGCAAGCGCGGTGTCGCTGCGCAGGCTGAGGTCGGTGCCGGCATCCAGCATGCCGCGGCTGTCGATGCGGCCGCCCTGCAGGGTTGTGGCGCCGCTGCTCTGTAGCACGGCGCCCTGGCCGAGCGCGATCTGCACCGCACGCAGTTGCGCAGTGCCGGCCACGGCCTGGCCGTCCAGGCTCAGCCCGCGCTGCGCCTGCAGGTTCAGATCGGTCGTGCTCTTCAGCGTGCCGCCCAGGGCCAGGTCGCGGCCGGCGCGCAGATCCGCCGCTTGCGCCTGCAGGGTGCCACTGTGCTGCAGATCGCCCGTGGCCGCGGCGCGCAGTGCACCCGCTGCGACCACGATACCGTCCAGGCGCAGGTCGCCGCTGCTGTCGAGAGCGAGCTGGCCACGCTGGCTGCCCAACTGACCATTGCTGGCGAATCTGCCGGCCGTGATGCGCACATCGCCGCCGCCGATCAGATCGCCGCGGTTGTCCACCGCAGCGGTCGCGGCGAGATCGAGGCTGGCGCCGCCGTCGGCCTTGCCGGTCTGGGTAAAGTCGCCTGCGCTCAGGCGCAGGGCGCCATCGGCATGCAGGTTGCCATCGTTGTTCAGCGCCGCGGCGCTGGCGATGGTCGTCGCGCCGGCGGCGGACAGGGTCGCACCGGTGGCGTTGTCGACGCTGCCCGCGGCGAGCGTCAGGTCGCCCCCGGCCACCACCTGCGCTTGGTTGCGCAGCGCCGCGGCGCTGTCCAGTGCAACGTTGCCACGCGCCTGCAGGGTGCCCGCCAGGCGCATGTCGTTGTCGCTGCGCACGGCCAGCGTGGTGCCCGCGTCGAGCACGCCGGACTGGTCCAGGTCGGTGGCCTGCAGGCGCAGCGCACCGCCGCTCTGGATCTGCCCGGCTTGCGTCAGCGCGCCCTGCGCGCGCAGGTCGGCGTCGCCGCCGGCGGCAAGGGTGGCACTGCTGCGCAGTTGCCCGCTGGCGCTCAGCTGCAGGGCGCCCTCGGTCTTCAAGGTGCCGTCCAGCAGCGCGTCGCCGCCGGCCTGCAGCTGCGCAGCGGACGCGCTGAGCGTGCCGGACTGGCGCAGATCCCCCGCCGCCTGCACCGTCAGCGCCGACTTCGCCGCCACCGCGCCGTCGAGCACGAGGTCGCCACCGCTGCGCAGGCTGGTCGCCCCGCGCTGGCTGCCGAGTTCGCCGCTACTGGCGAACTGGCCTGCATCCACGTTCAACGCGGTGCCCGCGACCAGGCTGCCATTGCTGCGCGTCAACGCGCTGGTGGCGACGTCGGCATTACGGCCGGCGTAACTGCTGCCGGCGTTGGCGAAGGTCGCCGCGTCGATGCGCAGATCGCGCCCGGCATAGACAGTACCAGCGTTGTCCAGCGCCCCGGGCGTGGTCACGGCGACGTCGCCGCCGGCGGACAGCACGCCATTGGCGGTGTTGCCGATGGTGGCGGCGGCCACGTCCACGCGGCCACCGGCGCTGAGCTGGCCAGCGTTGTCGAGTCGGCCACCGGCCTGCAGCGAGGCATCCTGCCAGGACTGCGCCAAGCCGGACAGGCGCATGTCGGCGTCGCTGCGCAGCGCCAGGCCGGCGCCGGCATCGAGCGTGCCGGCGGCGTCGATCCGCCCCGCCTGCACCGTCGTGGCGCCACCGCTTTGCAGCGTGCCGGCGCTCTGCAGCCAGCTGCCGCCGGCGCGCAGTGCCGCTGTACCGGCGGCATAGGCCACGCCACTGGTGCGCAGGTTGCCGTTGGCATCAAGACTCAACGCGCCGCCGCTGTAGAGCATGCCGCCGACATCGAGCTCGGAACCGAACACGCTGATCGCGCCGGCGCTGCTGCGCCCGCTGTGCGCGAACGCGCCGTCGGCGCGCGCATCGAGTACGCCGCTGGCGATGGTGTCGCCGCTCAGGCTCAGCTGCGCCGCGCGCAGGCGCACGCCGGCCTGCTGCGAGCCGAGCGTGCCCTGCTGGCTCAACGCACCGGCGGCGTGCAGGTCCACGTCGTCGCGCGCCACGGTGGTGCCGCTCAGGCTGAGCTGACCGGCGCTGTCGATCCGCAGGCTGCCGCTCTGCGCGGCCAGGGTGCCGCGGCTGACCACGCCGACGCCGGCTTCGGTGGCGATCAGGCGGATGCGGTCGGCATACATGCCGCCCAGGTAGGCCACGTCGATGCCGATCGCCGGCGCCGCGCCGTCGCTGCCCGGCAGTACTTCCAGCAGCATGCCGTCGTAGCCGATGCGCTGGCTGCCGGTGCTGGCGAGCAGGTCCTTGGCCCACACCGCACCGTCCACGCTCAGGCGCCGCGACAGCAGGTCCAGTCGGTCGACGTTGTATGCATCCAGGCCGTTGCTGCCGATGCTCAGCACGCCGCCGGTGACGCTGAAGCCGTTCAAGGCGCCGTCGTCGCCGAGCTGCGGAACGCCGGTCGCCAGGGTCACCCGCGAGGCGTTGAGGAAACCGCAGCCATCGCAACTGATGCCGTTCGGGTTGGCGATCACCAGTTGCGCCCTGGCGCCGGCGATTTCGGTATAGCCCTGCAGGCGGCTGGCGGTGCTGGTGACCTCGTTGAGGATCAGCGCGGCCGAGCCGCTGTTCTTCAGGTTGTCGTTGCCGGCGATGTAGCCGCCGAGTTCGGTCTTGGAGATGTTGGCGCTGTTGTTGAGGATCAGGCCGTTGTTGCCGACATCGAAGCGCGTGTAGCGGTTGTGCGAGACGCCGCGCGCGTTCGGGGCGACGATGTCCACCACCGGCACGCCGTTGGCCGCGACCTGCTGGCCCGGCTGTTGCCCGGATGCATTGGCGACCGGCGCCACCTGCGCGTAGAGCGGCAGCGATGTCCAGGTGACCGTGCAACACAGCAACATCGCCACGCCGCGCTTGAAGCGGTCGGCCATCGTGGTGCGCATGCCTGCGGAGTCCTTATCCATCGCCACTCTCTCTCGTTGCGTCGAAGACGCTCAAACAACAGAATCCGGCCCGCCACGCGGCGGGTCGGCGTCAGAACTGATAGGTCACGCGGACGCCGTAGGCCGGCTGCGCGGTCTCGAAATCGCGCGGCGCATGCAGGTCCCAGCCGGCGAAACCGTCCCAGCTCAACCCGCCGCGCGCGCCGCGCACGCCGACGAAGGCGCCGACCAGGCTGCGTCCGTCCAACCCACTGGCGCTGGGACCGCCAATGCGGCCGGCGTCCACGCCCAGATACGGGACGATGCCCAGCCGCTGCGCCGGCAGGTTCAGCGTGTTGCGCCAGTACGCGCCGCGCTCGGCGCCGAGAGTCCGTTCGCCATCGAAGCCGCGCACGCTGTAGCGCCCGCCGACGCTGATGAATTCCGAGCCGAGCAGCAGTTGCGAGGCGGTCTGCGCGTGCAGGCTGCTGTCCCAGCTGGCGGCCACGTCGCCGAACTTGAACGGCAGGCCGGTGCTCACATCCAGGGTGGTGACGCCGTAGCGGAAACCGGGGTAGCCCACTGCCGGGTCGTAGCCGGTCCATTGCCCGTTGAACCACGGCGTCCCGCGGCGATGCGCCAGGCGCACGTCCAGCTGCATCGCTCCCAGATAGCGGCGATGGCTCAGGTAGGCCTCGGCGCTGGTGGTATGGCGGCGCTGGATGCCGATCTCCACGCCATCCAGGTAACTGCGCGCCTCGCGCTTGGCCACGACGACACCGGCGGAAGTCTTGCTGCTGCCGTCACGGTGGATGACCCGCTGTATATCCAGCTGCGCGCTGTTGGATTCGCCGCTGGACTGGAAGCTTTGCAGATAGCCGTCCACGCGCTGGTGGTAGCGGTAGGACGACAAGGACAGCGCGAACGTCCACCAGCCCCACGGCACGCTGTAGCTGAGGCTGTTCCCGCGCGTGCCGCGTTCGGCGCCGTTGTCCGCCAGGTCATGGTTGTAGCCGATCGACAGCAGGTCGTTGATGCCCAGCGGCGCGTCCAGCGCGAAATCGATGCCGCCCTGCGCGCGGCCGGTGGCGCGCATGCCGGAGTCGTCGGCGTTGAGCACGCTGCGCCAGCGCCGGCCGTGCTGCAGGGTGATCACCAGGTCCGATTCGCCGGGCTGCTCGCCTGGGGCGATATCGATCTTGGCGTCCTGCGAGGGCACCCGCTTGAACTGCTCCACCGCCTGTTCGATCGCGCGCAGGTCGACCAGATCGCCCGGGCGCAGCGGCAGCGCGCCGCGCCAGAACGCCGCGCCGCCCGCCGCTTGCACGCGCACCTGGCGCAGCCGGCCGGGCATCACCTCGAAGCGCAGCACGCCGCTGGACAGCGCCTGTTCGGGGACGCCGATGCGGGTGGTGACCAGGCCACGTGCGACCAGCTGGTCCAGCGCGCGGCGGCGGATCAGGTCGATGCCGTCGCGGCCGATGCAGCGTCCCTGGTACTGGCGCAGGTACAGCCATAGCCAGGCGAAGCGCGCGCCATCGGCGCCGGCGCCGCCCAGTTCGATCCGCTGGATGGGGAAGCACAGGGTTTCGCTGGGCAACGCGACGCTGCGCATGTCGGCTGGCACGGCGGACTCCCGCGGGCCGGCAAAGGGCGCTTGGCGATCCTGTTCCTGCTTGCGCTGGACCTCCTCGGCCTGGCGCAGCTGTTCCTGGCGATCGAGCGTGGTCGGCTGTTCCTGGGCCTGCGCCGGCAGCGCGCGGCCCGCCCAGGCGGACACGGCCAAAGCGGCAAGAAAAGTTCCTTTTCTCCACGACACCACGGTGATTCCCCTGTTACGCATCCGGCGTATCCCTGCCTGCGCAGGGCGTCCATCGCATCGTTCCGACTGGCGCTGCACGACATGCAGGCGGGGCGAACTGTGGTGCATACCACAGGGTACGGACATACGGATCTCCCCCACGCGGTGTCGGGAGATTCCCTAGCGCCAGCGTTTTTGCGCGACCTGGATCGCACCTCATCCAGGCCAACATCACACTTACCTATATTTGTCTACGAGACGATCCACCCCCTTGTAGACGATGCAACGTCGGTCCGACGGCACATGGCACACACCACCACCCGCCGCGGCCACGCCCACGACCCGCTAAAATCGGTCGATTCCCGCCTAGGTTCCCGCGCCCGATGACCCCGATCGCCCGCACCGCACTGGCCTGCGCCGTGCTCGCCCTGTCCGCCTGCAAGCCGCAGACGCAGGTCCCCGATATCGCCGACAAGCCCAGCGCCGCTGCGACCGCCGCCTCTGCGGCGGCTTCCACCGCCACCGCATCTGCCGCCGCCGCCGGCGACGACAACCTCAACGCGGTGCTGTGGATGCAACGCTCGGCCGAGTACCGGGCCGCGGCCGAACAGACCTATCGCGCCGCCGCCGACCGCCTGGACGCGGCGCTGAAGGAGCCGAACTGGGACGCGCTGGTGCCGGAGGAGCGCGGCAACGCGGCGGCCGGGCTGAAGCCGGCGGTGGTGATGGACGTGGACGAGACGGTGCTGGACAACTCGCCCTACCAGGCGCGGCTGATCCGCAACGGCAAGGAGTACGACGAGCTCAGCTGGGACCAGTGGGTGGCCGAGAAGAAGGCCAAGCCGATCCCCGGTGTGGTCGATTTCGCCAAGGCGGCCACCGCCAAGGGCATCACCGTGCTGTACGTGACCAACCGCGCGGTGCACCTGACCGACGCGACCCTGGCCAACCTGCGCAGCGCCGGCCTGCCGGTCGCCGACAACAGCGTGCTGCTCGGCCTGGGCACGGTGGTCAAGGATTGCGAACAGAACGGCTCGGAGAAGAACTGCCGGCGCAAGCTGGTCGGCCAGCAGTACCGCGTGCTGATGCAGTTCGGCGACCAGCTCGGCGATTTCGTGCAGGTCGTGGCCAACACCCCCGACGGCCGCGCGCAGCTGCTGCAGCAGTACCACGACTGGTTCGGTGAGCGCTGGTGGATGCTGCCCAACCCCAGCTACGGCGGCTGGGAGCCGGCGCTGTTCCACAACGACGTCGCACAGCCGCGGGCGGCACGCCATCAGGCGAAGATGCAGGCGCTGGAGCTGGCGCAGTGAGCCGCGCGCCGCTGCCGCTGCAGGCGCACGAGCGGTTGATCTTCGCCCTCGACGTGCCCGGGCGCGCCGAGGCGATCGAATGGATCGAGCGGCTCGACGACACGGTGGCGTTCTACAAGATCGGCATGGAACTGCTGGCCTCCGGCGAGTATTTCGACGTGCTGGAGACACTGGCCGCACGCGGCAAGCGCGTGTTCGTGGACCTGAAGTTCTTCGACATCCCGGCCACCGTCGGCGGCGTGATCCGGCGCCTGTCGCAGTGGCCGGTGGACTACTGCACGATCCACGGCTGGCACCCGGCGATGATGCAGGCCGCGGCCGCGGCCAATGGCGGCGACATGCGCCTGCTGGCGGTGACCGTGCTGACCTCGATGGGCCGCGCCGACCTGGCCTCGATGGGCATCGACCGCGAACCGCAGGAGGTCGTGGTGGAACGTGCGCTGGCCGCGCAGGCGGCCGGCATCGACGGGGTGATCGCCTCCGGGCAGGAAGCGGCGCCGATCCGCCGCGCCACCGGCGCCGGCTTCTCCATCGTGTGCCCGGGCATCCGGCCCGGCGGCCCGGTCGGCGACGACCAGCAGCGCACCGTCGGCGTGGCCCAGGCCTTCGCCGACGGCGCCGATGCGATCGTGGTCGGCCGCCCGATCCGCCAGGCCGCCGATCCGCGCGCCGCGGCGGCGGCGATCCAGCGTGAGATCGCGGCGACCCTGGCGGGCGCATAGGCCTATCGCATCTATTACTTTCAATAACTTAGATGCGTTAATTTAAACCATTGCATTAGATTGGCGGTGCCGGTAGCATGCGCAGCGTCCGGCTTTGCCGGAGATGCGCCACCAACCGTTCTCCGGCTTCGGTCGGATTTTGAAGAGGCCCGTGCCTGGTGCGCGTGGCCTCTTTTTTTGGCTTGGCGCCGGGCAACGCTCAGCGCGGCGCGGCCGCGCAGTAGCGGTCGATGAAGGCCTGGTGCGGCGGCATCGCGTCCACGCAATGGCCGATGGTCTGCTCGATGCTGGCGACGAAGCGTTCGATGTCGGCGCCTGGCACCTGGTCCACCAGCGGGTGGTAGCCGCGCGGCAGGACGCCCTGCCCGACCATGACCTGCACCCAGCTGATCTCGGCGAACATTTCCTCGGCGTTGCGGTAGAAGCGGCCGCTGTCGCGGAACAGGTCCAGCGTGGCCTGCAGTTCCGGGGTGATCGTCATGGCGCGGCACTGCCGCCAGAAGTCGCTGTCGTCGCGCTCGGTGGCGTGGTAGTGCAGCACCAGGAAATCGCGGATGCGGTCGAACTCGAAGGCGATGCGGTCGTTGTAGCGCCGCACCAGCACCGGGCTGATGCCCTCGCGCGGGAACAGCTCCAGCAGCTTGGAAATGCCGGACTGGATCAGATGGATGCTGGTCGATTCCAGCGGTTCCATGAAGCCGCTGGCCAGGCCCAGCGCGACCACGTTGCGGTTCCACACCTGCTTGCGGCGTCCGGTGACAAAGCGCAGCTGGCGCGGATCGGCCAGCGCCGGGCCGTCGAGGTTGGCCAGCAGCGTGGCCGCGGCCTCGTCGTCGCTGAGATGCGCGCTGGAATACACGTAGCCGTTGCCGGTGCGGTGCTGCAGCGGGATGCGCCACTGCCAGCCGGCCGCGCGTGCGGTGGCGCGGGTGTACGGCGTCGGCGGACCAACCTTGGCGCACGGCACGGCCAGCGCGCGGTCGCACGGCAGCCAGTGGCTGAAATCGTGATAGCCGGTGTGCAGCGCCTGCTCGATCAGCAGGCCGCGGAAGCCGGAGCAGTCGATGAACAGGTCGCCGGCGACGACCTCACCGGAGGCCAGGCGCACCGACGCCACGTTGCCCGATTCCGGATGCAGCTGGACGTCCTCCACGATGCCTTCGCGCCGGGTCACCCCGCGCTGCTCGGAGTAGCGGCGCAGGAACGCCGCGTACAGCGCCGCGTCGAAATGGTAGGCGTAGGCGATGTTGGCCAACGGCGACGTGGGCGGCGCATCGCTGGCCGAGGTCATGAACTTGCCGCGCTTGGCGGCCACGGTATTGAGCGTGTAGGCGCCCAACGGCTTGGCCTTGCCGGCCAACGCCAATTTGAACCAGTACTGCTGGAACGGCAGCAGCCCCAGCGGATGCCCGATCTCGGTGCCGAAGCCATGCACGTAGGACGTGCCCGGCCGCAGCCAGTCGACGAACTCGATGCCGAGCTTGAAGCTGCCCTGGGTCTGGCGCACGAACTCGGCCTCGTCGATCCCGAGCAGATTGTTGAAGGCCTTGATGTGCGGCACGGTGGCCTCGCCGACGCCGACGATGCCGATCTGTTCGGACTCGATCAGGGTGATGCGGTAGGCCGGACCGAGCACGCGCGCCAGCGCGGCGGCGGCCATCCAGCCGGCGGTGCCGCCGCCGACGATGACCAGATTGCGGAGAGGTTCGGCGATCATGCGTGCGCGGTCCTAGGCAGAAGGAATAAGGACGACCAAGACGCGGACGGGGCCAAGCGGCCCCGTCCGGAAAAACCCCACGCGCGCCGGTCGGGCACGCGCGTGAGTGATGCGGCGGTGGATCAGAACTTGGCGCCGATTTCGAAGTTCACCGTGCGCGGGAAATAATTGATATCGCCCGTCTTGTTAATGGTGATGTCCGGATCGAAGTTCCCGTTGCTGCCCCAGCCGTTGTACGCATATGAGGAGTAGTTCTTGAAGTTGAAGGCGTTGAGCAGGTTGATGCGCGCCGACAGCTTGAAGTCGTTGTACACGGCGAATTCCTTGGTGGCCTGGAAGTCGACGGTGCGGTAGCCCCAGATCTTGCCGCCGACCAGGAACTTGCCGCTGCCCGGAGGCGTGACGCCGACCGCTTGGCAGGTGCCGTTGTCCGCATCGACCCGGCCGTAACAGGCGATCTCGTTGATCGGCTCGGGGGTGGCCAATACCACCTTGGCGCCGAAGGTCACGCCCCACGGACCATCGATCGAGCCGGACGCCACGAAGCGATGCGCCGCCACGGCATCGGACTTCACGAACGGATAGTCGCGGATGGTCGGCTTGTCGAACGCGTACGGCTCGTCGATCATGCGGTTCTGGCGCGCACTGGTGTGGGTGTAGGACAGCGTCAGGCCCCAGCCCGATTCCTTGGTGTATGGCTTCTCCGCCGACAGCAGCACCTGGCTGCTGCGCTGTTCCAGGCCGTTGTTGCCGATGATCGTGTTCTGGTAGCCGGGCACCGGCTCGCCCCACGGCACGGCGCCGGTCGCATCGAAATAGGCACCGTTCGGGTAGCGATTGATCAGCGACATCACGAAGCCGTCGTAGCTCAGGATGCGCTGGAAGGTCACATCCGTCAGCCAGTCGCCGACCTGGTTGCTGATACCGATGCTGTACTGGTCACTGTACGGCGTCTTGATCTTGTTGTTGAACATGAACAACTCGGCGCTGCGGCTCACACCCGGAATGGTGTTGAGCTGATCCACGCCCTGCAGATACCGGGGGTCCCAGTCGGTACAGACACGGTCCGCCTTGTAGCACGCCGTGGCGGCCGGATCCTTGAAGTACACCACCACCGGCGACAACGCCGCCTTGCTGGTTTCCAGGGCCAACTGTTCGAACAGGTTGCGGTCGTAGGACCGGCCGGCACCGCCGTGCAGCACGGCGGTCTCGTCGCCGAAGAAGTCGTACGAGAAGCCCAGGCGCGGCGCCCAGCCGTCCTTGAAGTTCTTGCGGTTCTTGCCGGTGCTGATGTAGTCGGCCGCATTGACGCCGCTCGGCAGCAGACGGTCCGCCCACGGATGGCCGGGATTATCCGGATCGTCGCCATACAGCGCGTTGACGAAGTCCTGCGAGGTGACGAAGTTCGTATACGCCGGGTTCTTCTCGTAGTCCCACCGTACGCCGACGTTGATCATCAACTTGTCGGTGGCCGCCCAATCGTCCTGGATGTAGATGCCGTACTGCTTGGACGGCGACTTCACCGTCGCCTGCTGGCCCGGAGTGGTATACGGCGCAATGAAATCCACCCGATACGGAATGGAGGCGACGCCGTTGGCATCGACCGAGTAGGCAAACTGCGGATTCAGCGCCGCCGCATCCTGCGAGGTCAGCTTGATGTCCTTGTAGCTCACGCCCATCTTGATGGTGTGTTCGCCATGCCATTCGAAGCTGGTGAAAGTCAGGTCGTTTTGCAGGAACCAACCCTTCTGGCTCTTGCGCTGCACGTTCAGGCCGCCGGCCGAGCCGGTTTCCAGATAGGTGTATTCGCCGATGTTCGGGTCGTTGTAGTTCAGGTACTTGTAGATGATGCCGTTGCCGATGCTCTTGGGCGTCGGGTTGTTCTCCGAGTTCTCGGTGCCGACGATCAACTCGTTGAACCAGTTGTCGGCGCTGTGCTGCCAACGCAGGTTGGCGCGCTTGTCCTTGTTGATCTTGTTGGTGCCGTGCTCGGGGGTACTGGTGCCGCCCACGTTGCCGGTCTGGGTTTCGTCGCGGTACTGCCCGCTCAGCTCGATGCGGTCGCGGTCGGTCGGCTCAAAGTCGATCTTGCCGAAATACAGATCCTCGGTGAACGGCATGTTGGCCGCGCCGAGCTGGCTGGCGAGGTTGGCCGGCAGCAAGCCGATCAACGGCTGCGCATTGGCGTCGGCCTGCACGCTCTTGGGCACCACGTTCTCCTTGCCTTCATAGGCAACGAAGAAGTGCATGCGGTCCTGGATGATCGGACCGCCCAGCGCGAAGCCGTATTCCTTGATCTGCGAATCGATCTTGCCGTCGCCTTCGTCCGGGCGCTTGGCGCGCATATCCTGGTCGGTATAGCGGTAGAACGCCTCGCCGTGGAGCTCGTTGGTGCCGGACTTGGTCGCCGCGGTGATCGCCGCGCCGCTGATCTGGCCGTACTCGGCCTTGTAGTTGGAGGTGATGACCTTGTACTCGCCGATCGCCAGCTGCGGGAACGGATTGCCCTGCGTGTCGCTCTGACCGGCGATGCCGCCGCCCTTGACGTAGCTCTTCTGACCGACGCCGTCGATGTACAGATTGCCGGAACTGGCATTGGAGGCGCCGCCACGCAGCTTGGTGTTCCCGTTGCCGTCGATCTGGAACACCATGCCCGGCACGGTGTCGGCGAACTCGAGGAAGTTGCGCGTGGCCTGCGGCAGCTGCTGGATCTGGCGCAGCGAAACGACGTTGCCGACCTCGGAGGTCTTCACGTCCTTGAGCGACGGCGGCGCGGTGACGTTGATCGTGCCCAGCGTGGTGGCGTCGCCACCCGACGCGGTCGCGGTGCCGGCATCGAGATCGAGCGTGGACGAGGACGCGACCTGCAGCGTGACCGTCTTGGTGACGCCGTTGGCCTCGACCTTGTAGGTGCCCGGCGGCAGGCCGACGACGGTGTAGTTGCCGTTGGCGCCGACCGGCGCGCGCCGCACCGAGCCGGTGGCGATGTTGGTGACGATGACCTCGGTGCCGGCCTGCGCCGAGGCGACCTGGCCGCGCAGCGTCGCGGTGCTGGACTGCGCCATCGCCGGCATCGCCGCGAACAGGCTGGTGGCCAGCGCGCAGCACAGCAGGCTGCGTGCGGGCAGGTTGGAAGCGGAACGCTTGTTCTTCATGACAGTACCCCTCCCAGGGTGGTAAACGGGATCATGCGTGCTTTCTTCTAGTTGGAGTGGAACGGTGGTGATGCAGCGCGTCGGCGTGGTCAGTCCATGGCGGTTCCTCGCTGGACACTGGACGCACGGACGATCAATTGCGGAGCGATGTCGGTGGACGGTGGCGCCGTGGCGGTCTGCGGCTCCAGCGCGGCGAGCAGCAGCTGCATCGCGCGCGCGCCGAAGCCGGCGATGTCCACCCGCATCGTGGTCAGCGCCGGGTGCACGTAGCGCGCCATCGGCACATCGTCGAAACCGGCCAGGGCGATGTCCTCGGGCACGCGCAGGCCGGCATGGGTGAAGGCGAACAGGCAGCCGAGCGCCATCATGTCGTTGGCCGCGAACACCACGTCCGGCCGCTCGCCCTGCAGCAGCGCCTGGCCGGCGCGGTAACCGGAGGCTTCGTCGAACTCGCCCGGCAGCACCTGCGGCGGGATCTGCGGCGCTTGCGCCTGCAGTTCGTCGCGGTAGCCGCGCAGGCGTTCGCGCGCATCGAAGTTGTCGTCGGGCCCGGCGATGAAGGCGATGCGGCGGTGGCCGCTGTCGAGCAGGTGGCGGGTCATCGCGCGCGCGCCGCCGTAGTTGTCGACGTTGAGCACCTGGGTGTCGGCGATGCGCTCGGCGCAGTTCATCAGCACCGCCGGCAGGGCGCCGGGCAGCAGTTCGATCGCCTCGTCGGCAACCCCGCCGAGATAGGGCGACATGATCAGCAGGCCGTCCACGCGCCCGGGCATGCGCCGCACCGCCAGGCGCTGCTCCTCCGGCTCGCCGTGGTAGCTGGATACCAGCAGGTGCAGGCCGCGCTCGCGCGCCACCGTGTCGATGCCGCGGATCAGTTCGGAGAAGAACTCGCCGTGCAGGTCGGGCAGGACCACGCCGATGGTGTGGGTGCGGCGGCTGCTGAGGCTGCGCGCGGCGTGGTGCGGCACGTAGTGCAGGGTGCGCGCGGCTTCCAGCACGCGCGCGCGCACCGGCTCGGCCACATGCTGGTGGCCGTTCATGGTGCGCGACACCGTCGCCACCGAGACGTTGGCCAGGCGCGCCACGTCCTTGATGGTGATGCTGGCGCGCTGTTCGGGCGCGTGCGCGGTGCGTGGATTCACCAGCGTGCCTCCAGGGTCCGGAACGGCTTGCCCAGGGTCACGCCGCTGGCGTCGTAGGCGTCGATGCGGCGGCCGTCCACGCGCAGCTGCGCCGGGCGCGTGCGCGACGGCCACACCACGCGCACCGCGGTGCCCGCGCGCAGCCCGGCGCCGAGGTCGATGCGCAAGGTCTGCTCGCGCTGGCGCGCGCGCATGCTCAGCTGGCCGTAGGCGGTGGGCAGGCGTTGCACCGACAGGCCCTCGCCTTCGACCCAGGCCGGCGGCGCGCCCGGCAGCAGCACCAGCGCGTCGTCGCCTTCGTGCATCAGCATGCCGAACAGGGTGCGCGCGTACTCGGCGCCGATCCAGGTATGCGGCATGTCGCCGAGGTAGCGCGGGAAGCGCAGCCGCGACTGCACCACCTCGGCCAGCACCTGCCATTCCAGCGGACGGCGGTCGCGCAGCATGTCCTGCAGCAGTTCGTCGGCGACCTGCGGCTGGTCCAGGTGCACGTAGGTCAGCACGTTGCGCATCTCGTACGGCGAATACGCCCACAGCGCGTTGGGCTGCTTGCGCTTGCGCACGTCCTCCAGGTAGCGCGCGAAGGTGGTGCGCAGCGCCTGCTCCGGCAGCAGGTCCTGCTGGCCGGTGGGATCCAGCGCGATCGACACGCTGCTCGGATCGCCGTCGCCCAGGTCGGCGGCGGCCGGGATGAAGTCGGCGCCCTTCCAGGCCATCGTGGCGCGGATCGAGGCGGCCAGCGAGGTGCGCAGCGCCGCGTACTGTTCGCGCGCCCAGGCCGCGGTCTGCGCATCGCCCAGCGACTCGGCCAGCCACGCGCCGTCGTGCCAGCCCTTCAATGCCCAATAGTCGTCCCAGTAGCTGTGGGTGGGGCTGGAATAGCCTTCGTGGCTGATCGACGGCGCCAGGATGCCGCGGAAGCGCTCCGGCGCCGGCTGCTCGGCCATGTAGCCGGGCACCAGGGTGCGTTCGCGCAGCTGCTGCATGAACTGCATCGCCAGCTTCACCTTCGGCAGGTAGGCGCGCACGCTCCCCGGGCCGCCGTCCAGGCGCGCCACGTCGGCGACCAGGGTGATGTACTCGCCCTGGCTGTCGTATTCCAGATCCGAGCCGAACCCGTCGTTGACGCTGCCGTCGTCGTTGAGGATCGGCGACACCAATCCGTTCGGATGCACGGCGTGGTCGCTGTACCACTGCAGGTAGTCGCGCGCGACCTTGGCCTGGCCCATCCGCAGCAGCACCGCCGAGGTGGCCATGCCGTCGCGGATGAAGGAGCGGTTGTAGTTGCGCGGGCCGGGCTGCATCGCCGGGCCGGTCTGGTTGATCAGCATGTACGCGGCCTGCGCGCGCAGCATGTCGACCAGGCTGGGGTCGGGCAGGCTCAGGCCGACGTTGCCCAGGCGCTGCTGCCAGTCCGCCGAGACCTGCTCGGCCAGCGCATCGAAACTGCGTCCCGCATCACCGCGGCCGCTGGCGAGCAGCGCGGCGCGGTCCAGCGGCGGCGCCGGCGGCAGCCGGCCCTGCTTGTCGGCATTGGCGGTGCCGAGCGGGAACGCCAGCACCACGTCCTGCTGCGCCCCCGGCGCCAGCGTCACCGCATAGTTCAGCATCGCCGCGGCCAGCCCATCGGCGTCGTGCGCCTGGCGTTGCGCCGGCAGCGTGCCGGCGGCGACGTGGCCGGTGATCTCGGTCTCCCCGTGCGCGCCGAACGCCTCGGCGCCGGCGCCGCTGGGCGCGCTCAGCGATTCCAGCAGCACCCGGCCGTTGACCCGCACTGCCGCATCCTCGATCGCCACGTCGTGGATCGGCGACAGGCCGCCGTTCTGCCACGGCGGATTCATCTGCATCGGCCGCACCAGCAGCGACAGCGTGCCGCTGACCGGGGTGTTGCCGGTGTTGCGCAGGCGATGGCGCAGCAGCATGACCGGCTGGCCGTCGCGTTCGATCGCGAAGGTCTCGCTGCGCAGTTCCAGCCCCGGCTGCGGCGACCAGCGCACCGAGGGCATCGGTTTCCAGCCGTCGCGCAGCGCATGCGTCAGCGCGTGGCCGTCGGCGCCGGCGGCGGTGCCGGACGCATCGCGCCACAGCGGCTGCACCAGCGGCGCGCCCTTCCACGCTTCCAGGTTGCCGTACTCGTCGAAGATCGATTTCTGCCGGCCGGCGTGGATACCGACCGCGGTCCAGTAGGTCTGCTGCATGTGCAGCGAGGCCGGGAACAGCGCGCGCGTGGCGCCGCGCTGCGCGGCGACCTGGTAGCGCTGCATCGGCGTCATCAGCGCCTTGGGCCCGAGCAGGCGCAGGCGGCGCAGCACCGGGGCGACGCCGCCGGGCGCGGCCTCCACGCGCAGGCGCAGCGCGCGCGCCTGCACCGGCGCGGTGCCGGCCAGGGTGGCGCTGTCGCTCTGCGCGGCCAGCGGATCCTCGGCCAGCGTGCTCCAGCGGCCGGCGGCATCGCGCGCCTGCAATTGCGCCGCGCCGTGGACGCCGGCGAATTCGACGATCAGGCCGGCGCTGGCGAGCGGGCGCGGAAAGGCGATGTCCAGTTGCCGTGCCTGCGCGCCCTTGCCGGGCATCGCGACCGCCGCGCCGCCCTGCCACAGCGCGGCCGCGTCGGCCACCGACAGGCCTTGCAGGCGCGCGCTGGCCGCTTCGCCCAACGGCGCCATCTCGTAGATCGACACGCCCCAGTCGGCGCTGCGCTCGGGACTGGCCAGGCGCAGGTAGCGCGCGCTGCGGGGCGCGAAGAACAGGGTCTCGCTGCCGCCCAGGGAATCGGTCATGGTGTAGACCGTGTCCCAGCGCTGGCCGTCGCCGGAGACCTGCACCAGGTAGCCTTCCGGATTGGCGGTGTCCCATTGCAACTGCACGCCGCCGATCCGCGCCGGGCGGCCCAGGTCGATCTGGAACCAGTGCCCGGGCGTGAAGGCGCCGCCGGTGCGCGTGGTGGCATCGCCGTCGATCAGATGCGCGATCGCCTGCGCCTTGACCTGGCTGGAGGAACTGGAGGCGCGCCATGCATCGCGCGGCGGCAGGCCGCCGTCTTGCGCCTGCGCTGGCAGGACCATGGCGCAGGCGCACAGGAGACCGGCCAGGGCCAAGCCACGTCGGCCAATGCCACCGTGACCCAGCGCTCGGAAGATGTCGGACCTGTATCGCACTGGGACCCCCGTCCAGTACCACCCCATGCCGGGGTGGGCGGACGTTAACAGCAACTGCAAGCGGTTACATGATGCGCCGCAACATTGCACAATGTGGCGGCATGCCGTGCACGATGCCGCCACGTGCCGACACCGTTGTCCCGGCCTTGGCAAGCGGGTCAGGAAATTGTCCCGGGACGACACCGGCCTCGCGCGCGGGCAGCCGCCGCACCACCGCGCGGCTTGCCGGAATCGTGCGCGCCCAGCAAGATGCGGAACGTTTTGGGGAACGAGCCAACAGTATGCCGCCGCCACGCCGCCCGACCCGGGCCACGTCCTCGCATCCCGTTCCCGCACTGCTGCTGGCCGCACTGGTCCTGCTGGGCGGCTGCAAGCGCACCCCGACCGAGTTGCCCGGCGCCGGCGCCGAACCGGCCACGGCCGTGCGCGAACTGGCGCGCACGCTGCAACGCAACGACCTGGCCGGCTACGCCCGCGCCGCGGTGCCGCCGGAGCAGTACCGGCGCCTGCAGCAGGCCTGGCGCGAGGACCGCAGCCGCTGGCCGCTGAGCGAGTTGCCGTTGGCCGAACGCCTGCCGCAGATCCTGGACACCCTGGCCGCGCCGCAGGCCGAGCGCGACTTGCAGCGCGCCTTCGATGCGCAGTTCGGCGGACAGGCGGCGAGCCTGCGCCAGGCCGCGCACTCGCTGGGCCTGTTCGGCGTGCAGTATCTGCGCAACCAGGGCGACTACACGCCCGAGCAGCGCGGCCACTACGTGCAGTTGGTGCAGGCACTGAGCGCCTGGGCCGAGCATGCGCCGCTGTCCGAGCGCAAGCGCGCGCAGGCGGCGATCGCGCGGCTCAGCGCCGCCGCGCGCCGCACCGGCGTTCGCAGCGACGCCGATCTGCACGGCCTGGGCATGGAGCAGAGCCTGAGCCGGCTCGGCCCGTTCCTGGCCGACCTGAAGACCGTGCTGGCCGACTACGGCCTGGACCTGGACGCCAGCGCCCGCGAGCTGCGCACCGGCCTGGTCAACCAGCAGGGCGACCAGGCCGTGGTGCGCATCCAGTATCCGCTGGGCGGCGCGCAGATCGACACCACCGCGGTGCTGGTGCGTCGCCAGGGCCATTGGTACCTGCGCGACACGCTGCACGAGGTGGACACGCTGCTGGCCGCGGCGGCGCAACCTGTCGCGCCCCCCGTCCCGCCCGCCGACGCCCCGGCGCCCCCGGCCGCCGAACCCGCGCCGCCGGCTAAGCGATAATGACGCCGATGCCAGAACAAAATCCCCTGCCCTTCCCCGACGACGCCGCGGCCGCGCGCGCGCCGGACCCGGCGCACGCGCCGTCCGCCGCGACCGGCGCCGACACCACCGAGGCGGCCGCCGCCGCGTTGCCGGTCCCGGCAGCGTCCCCGCGCACCGCCAAGCGGCCGCTGTGGGCGCGCCTGCTCGGGCGCGTGGCCGATCCGTGGCTGGGGCTGAAGATCGAACCGGCCGAACCCGGCCAGTACGACGACGGCCGCCCGGTGGTCTACGTGCTGGAGGACTACGGCCTGTCCAACGCGCTGATCCTGGACAAGGCCTGCCGCGAGGCCGGCCTGCCGTCGCCGCTGGTGCCGCTGCCCGGCGACCCGCTGGGACGCAAGCGCGCCTACCTGGCGCTGTCGCGGCGCAGCAGCAACAACGCGCTGATCCCCGAGCAACGCGGCGCCAAGACCCACTCCGATTCGCTGGCCAGGCTGCTGCAGGCGCACCGCGAGCGGCCGGACCTGGACATCCACCTGGTGCCGGTGTCGATCTTCGTCGGCCGCGCGCCGGACAAGCAGAGCGGCTGGTTCGCCGTGCTGTTCTCGGAAAACTGGGCGCTGGTCGGCAGCTTCCGGCGCCTGCTCGGCGTGCTGCTCAACGGCCGCAGCACCATCGTGCGCTTCGCGCCGCCGGTATCGATGCGGCAGACGATCGAGGAAGGGCTGCCGCCGGAGCGCACCGTGCGCAAGCTGCAGCGCGTGCTGCGCACCCACTTCCGGCGCATCCGCGAGGCGGTGATCGGACCGGACCTGTCGACCCGGCGCCTGCTGGTGGACCAGGTGCTGGCCGCCGAGCCGGTGCGCGAGGCGATCGCCGCGCAGGCCAAGCGCGACAACAGCAAGCCGATGGACGCCTGGCGCAAGGCCCACGCCTATGCCTGGGAGATCGCCGCCGACTACTCCAGCCCGGTGGTGCGCTCGGCCAGCTTCCTGCTCACCCACGTGTGGAACCGCATCTATGCCGGCGTGCTGGTGCACCACCTGGACAAGCTCAAGGAGGCCGCGCCCGGGCACGAAGTGATCTACGTGCCCAGCCACCGCAGCCACATGGACTACCTGCTGCTGAGCTACCTGCTGTACGAGCGCGGCATCGTGCCGCCGCACATCGTGGCCGGCATCAACCTCAACCTGCCGGTGGTCGGGCAATTGCTGCGCAAGGGCGGCGCGTTCTTCATCCGCCGCTCGATCCGCGGCAACGCGCTGTATTCGGCGGTGCTCAGCGAGTACGTGGCACAACTGGTGGCCGGCGGCTACTCGATCGAATACTTCGTCGAAGGCGGACGCTCGCGCACCGGCCGGCTGCTGCAGCCCAAGGGCGGCATGATCGCGATGACCCTGCGCGCGTTCCTGCGCCAGCCGCGCAAGCCGGTGCTGTTCCAGCCGATCTACGTCGGCTACGAGAAGCTGATGGAAGGCAACAGCTATCTCGACGAGCTCAGCGGCCGGCCCAAGGAGAAGGAATCGATCTGGGCGCTGCTGTGGGGCATCCCCAAGGTGCTCAAGCAGAACTACGGCCAGGTGGTGGTGAACTTCGGCGAGCCGATCGCGCTGAGCCAGGTGCTGGCGCAGCGCGCGCCGGAGTGGGATGGCCAGCCGCTGGGCGAAGACGAGAAACCGACCTGGTTGAACGGCACCGTCGATGCGCTGGCGCAGCAGATCCAGGTGCACATCAACGCCGCCGCCGACGTCAATCCGGTCAACCTGCTGGCGCTGGCGCTGCTGTCCACGCCCAAGCACGCGATGGGCGAGGCCGACCTGATCGCGCAGATCGAACTGTGCAAGAAGCTGCTGGCGGAACTGCCGTACTCGGATCGGGTCACGGTGACCCCGCATTCGCCCGAGCGCATCATCGCCCACGCCGAGGAGATCAACGTGCTGACCCGCACGCCGCATCCGCTCGGCGACGTGCTCAGCGTCAACGGCGACAACGCGGTGCTGCTGAGCTACTTCCGCAACAACGTGCTGCACCTGTTCACCGCCTCCTCGTGGGTGGCGTGCTGCTTCCAGAACAACCGCCGCATGAGCCGCGCCGGGCTGCTGCGGCTGGGTCGCACCGTGTACCCGTTCCTGCAGGCCGAACTGTTCCTGCCGTGGAGCGAGGACCAGTTCGCCGAGCGCATCGAGCGCACCATCGAGGTGTTCGTGCGCGAAGGGCTGCTGCTGCAGGTCAACGACGACGACGGCGGCGTGCTGGCGCGCAACACCGGCCAGACCGACGAGGTGTTCCGCCTGCGCGCGATCGGCCACTCGCTGCAGCAGGCGTTCGAGCGCTACTACATCGCCATTTCGGTACTGGTCAAGAACGGCCCGGGCAAGCTCGGCGCCGGCGAACTGGAGAGCCTGTGCCAGCAGGCCGCGCAACGCCTGAGCCTGCTCTACGCGCCGGCTGCGCCGGAGTTCTTCGACAAGACCCTGTTCCGCGGCTTCATCCAGAAGCTGCGCGAACTGAAGCTGGTGTGGCCGGACGAGAACAGCAAGCTGGTGTTCGACGATCGGCTGGATGCGTGGGCGAAGGATGCCAAGTTCATTCTTGGCCGCGAGCTGCGCCACACCATCGAACGGGTCAGCCCGGAGGCGGCGAAGGTGGAGGAGCCGGCGGTTCCGCAGGATTGAGCAGCCGACTGGCCACGATGCTGTGCGGTGACATCACACACGTGGCGTGAGCGGCGTACCGAAGGCGGCGAGTCCGTGTAAGCGGCAATGAACCGGAGGATGCCCTCCGGTTCCACGTATCGTCATCCCGGTAGTCTGCAGTTGTAAAGCGTATGCTCGTCATTCGTCAGGTGCTTGATGCGAACCAGCAGCTTTTCCAGCCTGGCAAGAGCGAGCGATGCGGCCGGCGCCGCCTGCGGGTCCGGGAAGTTCATCGAGGCCCTCGCCTGGGATTGCGCAGCCTCAAATGCCGCAATGCGCGCATCATGGATCAGATCGTAAAAGGCCGCCTTGCTTTCGATCTCGGCCCGATCCAACTCAGGCGGTGGCGGGGGCGGCGGAGCGGGGATCAACTTGTTCAATGGCAGCGAATAGAGCAGGCTGATGGAGCCTTCCCTGTCTTTATGCTTGACCCTCCAGTCCTGCTCGCCGTCGGGGACAATAGTGCTCCCTCTCCCATAACTGGCTTCCAGGCTGATCGGATCGACCAGGAGTTTGCGGGCCCATGACGGCTTTTGCGGAACACCGGGTTCGCTCTTAGCGAACACCCGCTGCCGTGCCGCCCAAAGAGAGTCCTTGTCATGCATGAGCTGCGCAGCGCACTGGCCCAGACCCATTTGTGCGGCATCCTGCGCTTGAGCGGCCAACGGCAACATCGACAGCAACACGAGGGGATACGCATTCATCGCGGCTTTCTCCTGGTCGTCCTATAGGAAAGAAGGGAGCACGCCCTGTGGCGCCTTCGGCGTCCAAGCGCAGCGCATTTCCCCGGCCCGATCCTGCGGAACGGCAAGCCGGAAGACAGGCCCCATCCGGGACTTGACAGGACGCGTGTTGCAGATCCAGCGCATCCGTTATCTACTGTCGGCGCATCTCCACAGGGGGCGCCAACCGACGGCGCGGAGTGAGGACGCGACCATGGACAGGCACGAACCGCTTTGGCGAATACTTGAGCCGTTGTACGACTCGCTCTACGACAGCGGGCAACTGGTCGAATTCAGCCAGCGGCTGGCCACCGCGACCGACAGCCATATCGCGGCGGTGATGGCGCACGACGCGGGCGGAACGGGCGGTCGCCTGGATCTGCTGCTCGGCGCCGATCCTGCGTTCGTGCAGCGCTACGAGCAGGAAATCGCCAGCGAGAACGTCTGGATGCAGCACGGCGATGCGATTCTGCGCACTGGCGCCGTCTGCGACAGCGACACCGTCGTGCCACGTGGCCTGCTCAGGCGGACGCGGTACTACCAGGACTACCTGCGCCTATCGGAGATCGAACAGTCGGTTGCGCTCTGTGCCTACCGTGATCGGAGCACGGTCGTGGTGGCCACCATGAGCAGGTCCGGACGCCTACCACCCTACAGCGCGCAGGACATGGCGCTGTTTCGCCAGGTCGCACCGCATTGGGTCAATGTCTACGCGCTGCACCGCCGTCTGGCGGAGACGGAGGCGTTAGCGCAATCGCTGGGTTCGATGCTGGACCGGCTGTCCGACGCCGCCTTCCTGCTCGAGGCCGATGGCCGCGTCATCCATTGCAATGCGGGCGCGCAACGATTGCTGGCAGACGGCGCCTTGCATTGCCGCGGCGGCGCGTTGACCTGCCGCGACCAGGCCAACGGCCAGCAGTTACGGACGCTGTTGTTGCGCTGTGCCAACCCCGCATCCGCCCAAGGTGGGCCCTGCCGGGGCCTGCTCAGACATGCGGACGGGACGGCCGCACTGGCCCTGTCCGCGTATCGCCTGCCCAGCGCACGGCAACGCGCGCGCTTGCTGCTATTCGTCAGTCATCTGCAACCGGCCACAGACCTGCAGTCGCGGCTTCGGCAGCTATTCCAACTCACCCCCGCCGAAGCGGCATTGGCGCAGGCCCTGTATGTATGCGCCGATCTGGGCGACGCCGCCCAGCGCTGTGGCATCACCTCGACCACCGCGCGTACCCGCATGAAGGCGATCTACGCCAAGACCGGGGAAGCGGGACAGGTAGCGCTGATGCGTCTGTTGGCGGGGCTGGCGCATGCGTTCGAGAGGGAGGGCGCGCGAGCCACGCCGGCCATCGCCGGCGATGGCCGAGACGCGCGTCGGTGACGGCAAGGCCGGCGGAGCGCGGTACCGTGTGCCCGCCATCGCGCCGGCGAGCGTCGCGACGCGGCCGATCCTGCCGTCCCGCACAGTGACTTCCGACACGCGACCGTCGGCCCATGCGATCGCCAGCATGCGCTGGACTCCACGACGCGGGCTGCAGCGATGCGCACGGTTTGCTTCCCTGCTCTGTTGCTGCTTGCCGCGTCCAGCGGATCGGCACTGGCCGACCCGAACGATGACCAGGGCCGGCACGACCATCGGCCGCAGGTGTCCTCGCGGCAGTGTGGCCTGAGCACGCCGTTCAACGTGCTGGCCGACACCGGCGGCATCTGGCTTACCCGCGATGGCGAGGGGCCGCGTGAGATCTTTTTCCATGCCGGCGAGTTGAGCGTGGACCACCAGGTGCAGCAGATCGGCGCCGCCGATGCGCAGCGCCTGCTGGAGATGGAGCGCGAAACGCGCGCGCTGATGCCGCAGGTCGCGGACCTCTCGCACGAGGTGGTCGAGCTGAGCTACGACGTGCTCGGCACGGTCGTCGAGGTGCTGACCGGCAGTACCGGCAACGCACGCAAGATCGAGCGGCTGCGCAAGCAGGCCAATACCTACGTCGATGGCACGCTCGGCAAGGGGCGCTGGGACCAGAGCGCATTCGACGGCAACTTCGAACGCTACGTGCAGACCGAGGCGGAGAGCTTCACGGGCAGCATCTCCCGACACCTGCTCTGGCAGATATTCACCGGCCGCGCGGAGGCGATCGACGCGCGCGCCCAGCACATGGATGCCGCTTTCGAGGCCCGTATGGACGCGCGCAGCAAGGGCATCGAAACCAAGGCGCAGGCGCTGTGCGCGCGGGTCGCGCGCCTGGACGCACTGCAGCAGGCGCTGGAGTTCCGCTATCGCGGCCAGCCCTTGCGCCTGCTCGCCACCACGCAGGACGCCGCGACCGGGCCGGCCTCCCCCGCCACTGCCGGAATCGCCGCCGGCGACACGCCGCGCGGCAACGCGGTCGCGGTGCCGTCCCTGCCAGGCAAATGAGACGCTTCCCACGCGGCGGCACCGCCGGCGCGCGGGCAGGCGATGCGTACGGCAGACGCGACAGCCGGCCTCAGGCGCCGAACAAGTCGCCAGTGACGGGCCCGGTCTCCGCCGCATCCGGCGGATAGACCAATTGCCCCTGTGCATCGGTGCGCGCCGCCGGGTTGAGCGTGGCCGGCTCCTGGCGCGTGGCGTCGATCAGGTGGATCACCGGATGGCCGTGGTGCAACAGGTGGTCGCAGATGATCTGCCGGTGGCACTGGCGCCAATAGGCCTCGGCGCACATGACCGCGCAGCCGCCAGCGCCACCGAAGGCACGCAGTTGCGCCAGGGCTTCGCCGAACTCGGCGCCCAGCGCGTAGTCGGCATAGTTGTGGAAGCTGACGCTGCGCCAATGGCCGTTGCGCCGCGGGTCGATCCCCGGTTGCTTGCCGCGGCGCCCGCCCAGGGCGCGGAAGTGCCGGTAGCCGATGCCGGCCGCGGCCAGTGCCGGCGCCAGGGCGCTGCCGTCGAACTGCGGGAAGCGCCGCGAATACGGAAACGCGCGCACGTCGGCCAACTGCGTGATCCGCGCGTCGTGCAGGATGTTCAGGAAGACGTCGAGCGGGCGCGTGGAATGGCCGACGCTGAAGAACGTCGGCGCGCTCACGCCGGTTCGTCGGGGATCAGCAGGTTTTCCAGGCGCAGGATGCAGTCCTTGAGCTGCAGCTTGCGCTTCTTCAGCCGCTTGGCCTGCAGTTCGTCGTCGAGGTTGGCCGGGATGCGCTGCAATTCTTCGTCGAGCGCACGGTGCTCGCGACGCAGGGCGTCGATGCGCAGGGAGATCTCGGCGGGCGTCATGTCTTCCACGAGTCCCGAGCATACACAGGCGATGGGGCCGCCGTCACCGTGCGCGGTCATGCCGCTGCTGACGGACCAGCCTCGGCGAGTTCCAGGTGTCCTTCGACGGCGCCGGCAAGGTCGGCAGGATCACCGCCGATCCGCAGACCCGGAACCTGGAGTGGGTGCCGTAGGCCGGTCGCGCCGGCGGTTGCGCGCGCAGGCGACCGCCAGCTGCGGTGCGACGCGCGCGCGGCACCGGCACCGCGCCGCGCGCTCACGCGCCATAGGGATGGACCAGCGCGATGCGCCCCTGCGCATCGTGCTGCAGTTCGGTGAGCTTGATCGAGCGCAGGTGGGTGACGCCGCCGGACAGCACCGCGTCGTGGTAGAACAGGTACCACGTTCCCTGGAATTCGCAGATCGAGTGGTGCGTGGTCCAGCCGACCACCGGGCTCAGCAGCGGCCCCTGGTAGGTGAACGGGCCGTAGGGCGAATCGCCGATCGCGTAGCACAGCAGGTGGGTGTCGCCGGTCGAGTACGACAGGTAGTAGCGGCCGCCGTAGACGTGCAGCCACGGCGCCTCGAAGTAGCGCCGCGCGTGGTCGCCGGCCAGCAGCGGGCGGCCGTCGGCATCGACGATGGCGATCTCGCGCGGGGCCTCGGCCAGTTCCAGCATGTCCGCGCGCAGGCGCGCCACGCGCGGACCCAACGCCGGCTCGTGGTCGGCCGGTTCGGCGTTGTCGGCGGCGTAGACGTTGTCGCGGTAGCGCTCCAGTTGCCCGCCCCAGAGCCCGCCGAAGTACAGGTAGTGCTCGCCGTCGGCATCGGCGAAGACCGCCGGATCGATCGAGTAGCTGCCGGCGATCGGCTGCGGCTGCGCCTTGAATGGCCCCTGCGGGCGCTCGCCCACCGCCACGCCGATCTGGAACACGCCGTCCGCGCGCTTGGCCGGGAAGTACAGGTAGTAGCGGCCGTCGCGGCAGGCCGCATCCGGCGCCCACAATTGGCGCTCGGCCCACGGCACCTCGTCCACGTGCAGCGCCAGCCCGCAGTCCACTGCCGGGCCTTGCGGCGTGTCCATCCGGAACACGTGGTAGTCGCGCATGCCGAAGTGGTCGCCGTTGTCGTTGAAGGCGACTCCGGCATCGATGTCGTGCGACGGATAGATGTACAGCGCACCCTCGAACACGTGGGCCGACGGGTCGGCGGTGTACATGTGGGTCACCAGGGGCTGCGAGATGGCCTTGCGGGCCAGCGTCTGCAGGTCTGCGGCGTCGGTGTCGGCGGCCATTGCGTACCTAGGGGGTGGGGAGAGAAGCGTCAGTTGCCGGGCGCGGCGGCCTGCAGGCGGCGCGCGTCCAGCTCGCGCTCGATGCGCGATTCCAGCGATTTGTCGATCTCGTACAGCCACAGCAGCGCCACCCCGAGCAGGAACGGGATCGCGCAGTAGACGCTGACCGCCAGGCGGATGCCGTTGGCCACCGTGGCGCTCTGCTGCGGCAGCGTGGCGTCGTAGCCGTAGAAGGCGAGCAGGCCGGCGACCAGCGCGCCGCCGATGCTCAGGCCGACCTTCAGCCCGCACAGCATCGCCGAGAAGATGATCGCGGTGGCGCGGCGGTGGTTCTTCCACTCCGAGTAGTCGGCGACGTCGGCGATCATGGCCCACAGCAGCGGGATGGTGATGCCGTAGAAGAAGCCGTGCAGCACGTAGGAGGCGAACACCAGGCCGATCGCCTGCGGCGGGTAGAAGAAGAACGCCAGCAGGAACAGCGTGGACACCAGCAGCGCGGCGCCGAACACGTTGCGCTTGCCGTAGCGGTCGGCCAGGCGCTTGGAGAAGCCGATGCCGACGATCATCGCCAGGATGCCGCCGGCGCTGAACACGCTGAAGGCCGAGGTCGGCGCGTCCTGCGGCCAGTGCAGCGCGGCCAGGCCGGCGCTGCCGAGCAGCGCGTTGATGCCGGCGATGAAGCCGTTGAAACCGGCCTGGTCGAGGAACCGGGTCAGCGCCGCGGCGTCCAGGTAGTACTTGAAGTAGTACACGTACATGCCGCCCTTCATCGCCAGGTTGACGAACACCAGGACGGTCAGCAGCAGCATCACCAGCCACGGCTTGTTGCGGACCAGGTCGGCCAGGTCCTGGCGCACGCTGGACGGCGCTTGCGCGATCGGCAGCACGCGTTCGCGGGTGGTGAGGAAGGTGATCAGGAAGCACAGCGTGCCGATGCCGGCGAACAGCGCCATGGTGCGCTCGAAGCCCTGCGCCTTGTCGCCGTTGCCCAGGATCAGCACCAGCGGCAGCAGCAGCACCTGGATCACGAACTGCGCGGTGGTCACCGCGAGGAACCGGTACGCCGACAGGCTGTTGCGCTGCTCCATGCTGCCGGTGAGCACGCCGCTGAGCGCCGAGTACGGCAGGTTGTTGGCGACATAGATCAGCATCAGCAGGGTGTAGGTGGCGAAGGCGTAGACGCTCTTGCCGTGCGTCCCCAGGTCCGGGGTGCTGAACGCCAGCAACGACAAGGCGCCGAACGGCAGCGCCGTCCACAGGATCCATGGCCGGAACTTGCCCCAGCGCGTGCGGGTGCGGTCGGCCAGCACGCCCACCAGCGGGGTGAACACGAACGCGCCGAGCAGGCCGACGGTGAAGATCAGCGTGGCCGCGGTGCCGGCGGGGATGCGGTAGACGTCGGTGTAGAAGAACGCCAGGAAGGTGACCAGGGTCTGGAAGATCAGGTTGGCGGCCAGGTCGCCCAGGCTGTAGCCGATCTTTTCGCTGAGCGGGAGGCGGTGTGGCGTGCTGGTCATGGGCCTGGGAATCGCGGGGAGGAGCCTGCTTCCCTCTCCGCCGGAGAGGGGCCGGAGGAGGAGGGTACGGCGAAGGCGGAAGCCGATGGTGGTTGCTCGCGAACGCCGCGAATGCGCCAGCGCGTGACAAGCGCGGCCCGGTCCAGGCGGGCCACGTCCACCGCGCGCCGGATCAGAACGAACCGCGAATGCCGAGCATGATGGTGCGGCCGGGCTTGTACAGGTCGTAGGTCGCGTTCGGATACTGGAAGGTGGTGCGCAGCGGCTCGTCGGTAAGGTTGGTGACGTTGAGGGTGATCTGCGGCGCCGAAGGCAGCTTTGCCAGCGTGTAGCTGGCCGACAGGTCCAGCTGCCCGCGCGCGTCGGCCATCAGCCGCGCGTCGGGAATGCCGTTCTGGTTGGCGCCGGAGATGATCATGTCGTCGTTCCAGGCGTAGGACAGGCGCACCGAGGCGTTGTTCTTCTCCCAGTACACGGTGCCGTTCCACAGGTTCGGCGCCACGCCTACCGCCACCGCCTGCACGCCATCGCCCTCCGACTCCTGCTTGACGTGGGTGTAGTTGAGGCTGAAGCCCAGGCCGTCGAGCAGGCGGTCCAGCGGCTGCACCCAGATCGCTTCCAGGCCGCGGATGTTGAGCGTGCCGTCGGCGTTGACCTGGCTCTGCACGTCCACGGTGGCCGCGTTCGGGCCGCCGCGCTGGTCGATCGCCGCCTGCTGGGTCGCGCTCAGGTCGCTGTACTGCACGCCCAGGTCCAGGAACGGGATGCGACGCACGCCGTTGACGGTGAAGCCGTCGATGCGCTTGTCGAACAGGGTCAGTCCGACGAAACCCTCGCCGCCGGTGTACCACTCGCCGCCGATGTCCACGTTGGTGGAGCGGTATGGCGCCAGGTTGGCGTTGCCCTGGGTCGCGGTCTGCGCGGACGGGTCGCTGAAGTTGGTGTTGGGCAGCATCGCGCTGGGATCGGGACGGGTCAGCGTGCGCGAGCCGGACAGGCGCAGCACCACGTTGTCGGCCACGTCCCAGGCCACGTTGAACGACGGCAGCAGTTCGTCGTAGTCCGAGTTCAGCACCTGGTAGCGGCGCACGCCGCCGACGGTGACCGGGCCGCTGATGGTCTGGTCGGTGGTGACGTAGCGCACGCCGGCGTTGAAGCGCAGCGTGCGGTTCCACACGTCGGTCTCGGCGTTGGTCTCGACGTAGAAGCCCCAGTTCTTCTCCTCGATGCCGCCGGTGGAGGCGCCGGTGTTGGCGGCGTTGGTCTCCGGCGCGGCGTCGCGCAGGCCGTAGTACTGGCTGTCGCGCAGGAAGCGGTTGAAATCCACGGTGATGAAGCCGCCGGGGCCGGGCTTGAGGTAGGACGCCAGCGCCGACTGCGGGATCAGCGAGCCGGGGCCGCCAGTGCAGGTGCTGCCGGCGCCACGGCACACCAGGGTCTCCCACGCGGTGCTGTTGTCGAAGCCGCGGATCTGGCGCTCGGCCTGGTCGTAGGCGACGCCGACCTTGATGTTGCGCCGGTCCTCGCCGAACTGCAGGTCCGCGCGCGCGCCGCGCGTCTCGGTCTGGCGCTTCTCGTTGCTGATGTTGAGCCGGCCGCCGGTCCAGCCCCAGCCCAGGCCGGGATCGTTCAAGTCCAGCGGGCTGCTGATCGAGGGGATGTCGCCGCCGCTGTTGCGGTAGTCGACGGTGGTGAACGGCGAGGTCACCAGCACGCTCGGCGACTCGCGGTACATCCAGCTGCGCGTGGCGTTTGCCTGCACGTCGAGCTTGATGGTCTGGTCGGCGCCGAACAGCAGTTGCGCGCCGGGATTGACGCTCCAGAACTTGACCTGTTCGCGGTACGGGCGCGCTTCCAGGAAGTACTGGGCGTTGGCGAAGGTGGCCTCGGTGACGACGTTGTTGGCGTCCAGCTGCATGCCCAACGGGATCATGTTGCCGTTGCGCCCGATCAGATTCATGCTGGTCCGCTCGGTGGTGCGCCTGGCCTTGGAGAACAGCGTGTCCAGGTAGAAGTGCGCGGTGTCGCTGGGCCGCCATTCCAGCGACATCACCGACGCGTCGCGGTCGCGGTCGCCCTGCATCTGCACGCGGCGGCCCAGGCGCGGGATCAGCGCGTCGCTGATCTGCGCGATGCTCAGGCCCGGGTTGTTGGCCTGCAGCCAGGCCGCGTCGATGCGCTGCCCGGGGGTGAGCCCGGCACCGGCAGTGACCGGCACGGTATCGGGGATGCGCCAGTTGCCGCCGCCGTTGGCGTTGCACGCGGCCGGCTGGTTGGTGTCGGGCGTGCCCGCCGGCGGAGTCAGGCCGCACTGCGCGTAGGTCAGGCCGGGATTGGTCCAGCCGATGGTCTCGAAGCCTTCCACGCCGAGCTTGCTGCGCACCGAGGCCACGCCGAACAGCGCACCGAAGGTGCCGTCCTGGTTGGTCCAGCTGCCCATCAACGCGCCGCGCGGAGTGGTCTTCTCGCTGGTGCTGTTCCAGTCGCCCTGCACCTGGTAGGTCAGGTGCGGGCCGGGCCGGTCGAACGGACGCGCGCTGCGCATGTCCACCACGCCGGAGACGCCGCCCTCCAGCATGCTCGCGGTCGGCGTCTTGCTCACCGTCAACTGGGTGAAGAACTCGGTGGGAAACAGGTTGAGGTCGACCTCGCGGTTCTGGTTCTGCGCGTTCAGGCCGATCGAGGCGGTGGCGATGCTGGCGCCGTTGAGCGTGGTCTTGGTGAAGCTGGTGCCCAGGCCGCGGATGGCGATGTTCAGGCCTTCGCCGTTGACGTCGCGCGCGAGCTGCACGCCGGGAATGCGGTTGAGCGACTCGGCGATGTTCATGTCCGGGAACTTGCCGATGTCCTCGGCGAACACGGTGTCGCTGAAGGTCACCGAGTCGCGCTTGGCGTCGGTGGAGAACTGGATGCTGCGGCGGTAGCCGGAGACGGTCACCGTATCCAGCTGCTTCACCGCATCGTCGCCCGACGCCGGCGCGGCCTGCGTTGCGGGCGCCGGCGAAGCCGCGGGCGGTGCCGGCGGCGTGGTCTGCGCCCAGCCCGTGCCGGCGGCCATACCGAGCAAGGCCGTGGTCAATGCACGGGACAACGTGGTGCGCGCGTAATTGTTCTTCACCGTGATCCTCCCCAAACACCGGACGACCTGCGGCTCCGTGATGGCGACGCGGAACGACCAGCCGGCGCGATGCCGAGCGACGGAAAACTGCAGCGACTTGGCCACCACGCGGTGGCGGCACGGATGGTAGCGCTACCAAGTCCGGTGTCACGCTGCATGGCAGCATCCGTTCGATCGACAGCGCGCGCGCCTGTTCGCCTTGCGCGCCGTTCGTGCCGATTCGCGCGGCACGGTCGCGCGTCATGCTGCTGTGCACGATGGATCGCGCGTGGCGGCGTGTTACTGATAGCGCTACCAGTGCGGCCACGGCCGCGTCCTGCGGGAATCCAAGCGCATGCACCGACCCGGCCACCAGGCAGTCCGCGGACTGCAGCGCACCGTCCGCCACGCCGCGGCGGCCGGCGCGGCGCGTCGTCGGCGTGCGCAACCCGCAACATCCGGGCCGCGGGCATGATGCCGGGCCCCGGCGCCGACACGCCCGACGTCGCCGGCACCCGCCTGGGCCGCATGCGCTGGCGCATCTGCGCGCTGTTGCTGGCCGCCACCACCATCAACTACATCGACCGCCAGGTGCTCGGCGTGCTGGCGCCGTTCCTGCAGGTGCAGATCGGCTGGAACGAAATCGAGTACGGCTACATCGTCACCGCGTTCCAGGCCGCCTATGCGCTGGGCCTGTTGTGCAGCGGCGCGGTGATCGACCGCTTCGGCACGCGCGCCGGCTATGCGCTGGCGATCGGCATCTGGAGCGTGGCGGCGATGAGCCATGCGCTGGCCGCCAGCGTGGTGGGCTTCGCGATCGCGCGCTTCTTCCTCGGCCTGGGCGAATCGGGCAATTTCCCGGCGGCGATCAAGACCGTGGCCGAATGGTTCCCGCGGCGCGAGCGCGCGCTGGCGGTCGGCATCTTCAATTCCGGCTCCAACATCGGCGCCGTGGTCGCGCCGCTGCTGGTGCCGCTGATCGCCAGCGCCTGGGGCTGGCAATGGGCCTTCCTGTTCACCGGCGCGCTCAGCGCCACCTGGCTGGCGGTCTGGTGGCTGACCTACCGCGCGCCGGAGCAGCAGCCGCGCCTGAGCGCGGCGGAACTGGCGCATATCCGCAGCGATCCGCCGGAGCCGGCGCAGCGTCTGCGCTGGGCGCAGGTGCTGCGCCATCGCCAGGCCTGGGCATTCGTGCTGGCGAAGTTCGTCACCGATCCGATCTGGTGGTTCTTCCTGTTCTGGCTACCCAAGTTCCTGCATGCCGAGTACGGATTGAGCCTGCTGCAACTGGGCGCGCCGCTGATCGTGATCTTCGTCCTGGCCGACATCGGCAGCATCGCCGGCGGCTGGATCGCCGGGCGCTTCATCGCCCGCGGCTGGAGCGTCAACCGCGCGCGCAAGACCGCGATGCTGCTGTGCGCGCTGGCGGTGGTGCCGATCGTGTTCGCCGCGCGCGCCGACAACCTGTGGCTGGCGGTGGGCCTGATCGGCCTGGCCACCGCCGCGCATCAGGGCTGGTCGGCGAACCTGTTCACCCTGCCCTCGGACATGTTCCCGCGCCACGCGGTGGCCACCGTGGTCGGCATCGGCGGTTTCGCTGGCGCGGTCGGCGGCATGCTGATCGCCACCTTCATCGGCTTCCTGCTCGAGGCCACCGGCAGCTACGTGCCGGTGTTCCTGATGGCCGGCTCGGCGTATCTGCTGGCGCTGGGCATCGTGCAGTGGCTGGCGCCGCGGCTGCAGCCGGCGCGCCTGGACGCGGCGGCATGACGTCGCCGCGGCCGATGCGCGCGCTTCTCGGCGAAGCGCGGCGGCCCCCACCCGCGACCGCGGCGATCCGCGCCACGCCGCGTCGCGACCACGATGCACCCGACTGCGCGATGATGCGCCGGACCTGGCGGCGCGTGCCGCGCCCCGCTCCGACTCCCGTTTCCCATCCCACCCTGGCCGCATGATCGTGTCCTCTCCCACCCTGTCCCTGCATCCCGATCGCCTGCTGCCGCCGGACCCGGGCACGCGTGCGATCGCGCGCCGCCTGTACGCGCAGGTCGCCGCACTGCCCATCGTCAGCCCGCACGGCCACACCGATCCGGCCTGGTTCGCCACCGATGCGCCGTTCGCCAACGCCACCGAACTGCTGCTGGTGCCCGACCACTACGTGTTCCGCATGCTCTACAGCCAGGGCGTGGACCTGGACGCGCTGGGCATCCCGCGCGCCGACGGCAGCCGCGCCGCGGTCGATCCGCGCGCGGCCTGGCGCCTGTTCGCCGAGCGCTTCCACCTGCTGCGCGGCACGCCCTCGGCGCTGTGGCTGAACCACGTCTTCCACGAGGTGTTCGGACTGCGCGTGCGCCTGGACGCGGCCAGCGCCGACCTCTACTACGACCGCATCGGCGAGGCGTTGGCCACGCCGGCGTTCCGGCCGCGCGCGCTGTTCGAGCGCTTCGGCATCGAGGTGATCGCCACCACCGAGTCGCCGCTGGACCCGCTGCAGCACCACGCCGCGATCCGCGACAGCGGGTGGGGCGGGCGGGTGCTCACCGCCTATCGGCCCGACGCGGTGATCGACCCGCAGCATGAGCAGTTCCCCGAGGCGCTGCACCGCTTCGGCGAGCTCACCGGCGAGGACGTGTACGCCTGGGACGGCTACCTGCGCGCGCACCGGCAGCGCCGCGCGTTCTTCGCGCGGATGGGCGCCACCTCCACCGACCACGGCCATCCCAGCGCGGCCACCGCCGACCTGCCCGCCGCCGAAGCCGCCCGGCTGTTCGCGCGCGTGCGCGGCGGCGGCGCCAGCGCGGCGGATGCGGAATTGTTCCGCGCGCAGATGCTGACCGAGATGGCGGCGATGAGCGTGGACGACGGGCTGGTGATGCAACTGCATCCGGGCTGCTTCCGCAACCACAACCGCCGCCTGTTCGCGCGCTACGGCCGCGACAAGGGCGCCGATCTGCCGCTGCGCACCGACTACGTGCACGCGCTGAAGCCGCTGCTGGACCGCTTCGGCAACACGCCGGGGTTCACCCTGATCCTGTTCACCCTGGACGAGAGCACCTATGCACGCGAACTGGCGCCGCTCGCCGGACACTACCCGGCCCTGCTGCTCGGCCCGGCGTGGTGGTTCCACGATGCGCCCGAAGGCATGTGGCGGTTCCGCGAGCAGACCCTGAGCAGCGCCGGGTTCTACAACACGGTCGGCTTCAACGACGACACCCGCGCCTTCCTGTCGATCCCGGCGCGGCACGACGTCGCCCGCCGCGTGGATTGCGCGTTCCTGGCCAAGCTGGTGGCCGAGCATCGCCTCGACGAGGACGAAGCGGCGCGGATCGCGCAGGACCTGGCCTATCGCTTGCCCAAACAGGCGTACCGGCTATGAGCGCTGGCGACGCCGCGGATGCATTGCTCCCCACCTGCCAACGCGCCCCGGGTGCGTCGATGCGCGCCGGGACGACGGCCATCCGCTCGGCATCGCCCCGGCGCCGTCCCTCCCGCTTCCATTTTCCTCGGAGCACCATCGCCATGCGCAAGACGCTCTCCGCCACGGCGCTGCTGGTTTGCCTGTTCGGCACCGTCTCGGCCATGGCCGCCGAGCCTGTTACGGCTGCGCACGCCCCCACGTCGGCCGCCACCGCCAACCTCGGCCTGAAGGATGCCTACGCCGGCGCGTTCCTGATCGGCACCGCGGTCAATGCCGACATCGTCTCCGGCAAGGACGCCGCCTCCGCCGCGCTGGTGCCGCGGCAGTTCAACGCGATCACCGCCGAGAACGCGATGAAGGCCGAAGTGGTCAACCCGCGCCCCGGCGTCTTCGATTTCGCCGCCGCCGACGCGTTCGTCGACTATGGCCGCCGCCACGGCATGTTCGTGGTCGGCCACACCCTGGTCTGGCACAACCAGACCCCGGACTGGTTCTTCGTCGATGCGCAGGGCAAGCCCAACGGCCGCGACGCGCAGATCGAGCGCATGCGCGCGCACATCCAGGCGGTGGCCGGGCGGTATGTGGGCAAGGTGCAGGCCTGGGACGTGGTCAACGAGGTGATCGACGAGGACGGCGGCTACCGCAAGACCAAGTGGGTGGAGCGCGTCGGCGACGGCGACGAGCTGGTGCGCCAGGCGTTCCGCTTCGCCGCGCAGTACGCGCCGGATGCGCAGCTGTACTACAACGACTTCAATGCCTGGCGCCCGGAAAAGCGCGACGGCATCGTACGCATGGTGAAGATGCTGCAGCGCGCCGGCATCCGCATCGACGGCGTCGGCATGCAGGGCCACTGGGGCCTGGACTACCCGAACCTGCACGACATCGAGGCGGCGATCGACGCCTACGCCGCGCTCGGGGTCAAGGTGATGATCACCGAGCTGGACGTGGACGTGCTGCCGCTGACCAAGGAAGGCCAGGTGATCGGCACCGGGATGGCGCACAAGCAATTCCAGCTCCCCGAGTTCAAGCGTTTCCTCGACCCGTATCGCGATGGATTGCCGGCGGACGTGCAGGCGCAGTTGCGCGATCGCTACGCGGAGTTGTTCCGGCTGTTCTGGCGCAAGCGCGACAAGCTGGCGCGGGTCAGCGTCTGGGGCGTGGACGACGGCATGTCGTGGAAGAACGACTACCCGATACCGGGGCGGCGCAACTATCCGCTGCTGTTCGACCGCGAGCGCAAGCCCAAACCCGCCTTCGACGCGGTGCTGGCGGTGCCGGCACAGGCGCAGCGGTAGCCCCGTGGCGAGCGCAAGCGCCGCGGCGGCGGCCCCCGCCAGCCCCCTGCCGCGCCACCGGCGCGCGCGCTGCGCCGGCGCCGGCTCAGCGCGTCGGCGGCGGCGGCGGGGTGACCTGCGACGGCGACTGCGTCGCCTGCTCCTGGGCCTGCGCGATCGACCGCTCCTGCGCCTGCTGCAGCGTGTGCTGCTGCAGCTGCTGGTAGGTTTCCTGCGCCGGCCGCGCGATCGCCTCGCTGGTCGGCATCTGCGCGCGATTGGCGTACGGATCCGGCGACGCGGTGGCGCCGTCGCGGTAGACGAACGCCAGTTCGCCGCCCTCGTAGGCGGCGGTGGGCCGGTTGAACCCCACCGACAACTGGTCGCGCTCGCTGAAGCCGCTCTGCCTGGCCAGCAGGGTCAGGCTGGCGGTCATGCGCTCGCTGTTGTCGTCCCAGGGCTTGCCCAGCGCCTGCTCGGCCTGCGCGACGCCGCTGCGGACCTTGTCGTGCAAGGCGCGGTCCGCGCTGGTTGGCGCGGCCGCGGCGGCGGCGGTGGGCGAGAACGGCGGCGCATTCGGATCGCGAATGCCCTGCTGTCCCTGTGCCTGTGGTTCTGGCGTCATCTCCGGCATTGGCATGCTCCGTTGTGATGCGAATCGATGAAGACTGGTTGCGCCATCGCACGGATACCGCGGAGGAACACGACATCCTCGATGCCGGTCGCCCCCGCGCGCCCGTTGCGGACCATGGCGGCGGCGATTGTAATCACTGCCTCGCGGCATCGCAGCCTGGTCGGCGCGGCGCTGGCCACGGTTGACACCGCACGAGCATACCCACCTGCACCCGCGTACCAGAGTGAAAGAACCGCGCTGGCGCAATGGCATCATCACCCCACACCACACAGGAACTTTCCGATGCGATTTGCGACCCGCGTCCTGCTCGCCGGCGCCGTGCTGGCGCTGCTGACCTGCTGTGCGACGAGCCAGGCGCCCGCGCCGCGCTTCCCCGCGATCGGCCGCGTCACCGCATTCGACCCCGCATTCGGCGAGACGGTGGCCAAGGACGCGCGCATCGAGCGCATCGCCGCCGGCTTCACCTGGGCCGAGGGCCCGACCTGGGTCCGCGACGGCGGCTATCTGCTGTTCAACGACGTGCCCGAGAACACCATGTACCGCTGGTCCGAGCGCGACGGCCTGTCGGTGTTCCTCAAACCCTCCGGCTACGCCGGTCCGCCACTGGACGTCTTGCGCGAGGCCGGCGCCAACGGCATGCACGCCGAACCGGCCGGCAGCGTGCTGCTCGCCGACTCCGGCACGCGCGCCATCGCTCGCCTGGATCCGGCCACGCGGCGCAAGACCGTCTTGGCCAGCGCCTACGACGGCCACCGCCTCAACAGTCCCAACGACCTGGTACGGCGCAGCGACGGCGTGGTGTTCTTCACCGACCCGCCGTACGGCCTGAAGGACGGGGACAAATCCCCGGTCAAGGAACTGCGCTTCAACGGCGTGTACCGGCTGGACCGCGATGGCAGCGTGCACCTGCTCGACGACAGCCTGAGCCTGCCCAACGGCATCGCCCTGTCGCCGGACGAGCGCACCCTGTACGTGGCCAACTCCGATCCGGCACGGCCGATCTGGAATGCCTACACGTTGGACGCAGGCGGCGCGGTCACCGGCAAGCGCGTGTTCGCCGACGCCTCGGACATCGTCGGCGACGCCAACCCCGGCCTGCCGGACGGCATGGCCGTGGCCAGCGACGGCCGCCTGTTCGCCACCGGCCCCGGCGGCGTGCTGGTGTTCGCGCCGGACGGACGCCGCCTGGGCCGCATCGAGACCGGCGGTCCCGTCGCCAACTGCGCCTTCGGCGACGACGGCCGCACCCTGTACATGACCTCGCACAAGATTTTGGCGCGGGTGCGGGTGAAGGCGACGGGGTTGGGGTTTGCGCCGTAACGGCGCAGACCGCTGAGCGAAAGCGGTTGACCGCGCCTAGCGATTGCGCTTCGATCACGGCTTAATCCAGGCATCGGGGAACTATGCGAGGAATGCGCCTATCTGCCGTGATTCTGTTCGTGGTTCTCTGTGCTGGCTGCCAGTCCTGGCATGATCGTCGGATGACGTCGCGGCTTGATCAGCAGCGTGCCGCCGCCCTCGCCAGCATCGACCAACCTGCATGCCAAGCCAAGGGCGGCCATATTCGCTCCGTTGGCATGTTCGGCAGCCCGGTCTGCGCCATTCCGTTTGCGGACGCAGGCAGCTCCTGCTCGGACACGTCCGATTGTTCCGGCAAGTGCCTGATCTACGACAGCGACCTTCCCGTGGGCGCGTCGAGCGGCGGTCAATGCCAGCGCGACGACCACCTCGATGGTTGCTGGTCGGAGATCGTGAACGGCAAGGTCATGGGCGGAGGGTGCTTTGAATGAGTCTCCGCCGGCGGAGCCTGGGGCCTTGGATATGTCCCGCGCGCAAAGCGGCTGGCGGGGGCGCGCCAACCGCTTCCTTCATGACAGGCATCCACACAGTGTAGGTTCTTCAACAGGGATTCCCGTCGCCGCGATGTCCACTGCTCATTCGTCGCGGCTGAAGCCGCTCCTACGGTGGGAACCTGGACGTCTGCTCGTTGTAGGTAGCGAGAGGTGGCTTGACTGCGAAGCACACGATGAGCTGCAGCGAACTCTCAGCCGCCCTCTTGCCCGATCCGATCCAACGCTGCCAGCGTCTCCGCCGGCAGCGACAACGTGGCAACCGCCAGGTTCTCGCGCAGATGCGCGACCGACGAAGTGCCGGGAATCAGCAGGATGTTCGGCGCACGTGCCAGCAGCCAGGCCAGCGCTACCTGCATCGGTGTGGCATCGAGTCGCTGGGCGATCGCCGAGAGCGTGTCGGATTGCAGCGGCGTGAAGCCGCCGAGCGGGAAGAACGGCACGTAGGCGATGCCGTCGCGCGCTAGCGCGTCGATCAGCGCATCGTCGTTGCGGTGCGCGAGGTTGTAGTGGTTCTGCACGCAGACCACCGGGGCGATGCGCCGTGCGTCCTGCACCTGCGTCGCCGTGGCGTTGCTGATGCCGAGGTGCCGGATCAGCCCGCGCTGCTGCAGCTCGGCCAGCGCGCTGAACTGCGCTTCGATCGGGCCTTCGCTGGGCTTTTGCACATCGCCCATCAGCCGCAGGTTGACCACGTCCAGCACGTCCACGCCGAGGTTGCGCAGGTTGTCGTGCACCGCCTGGGTCAGCTGCGCCGGGCTTTGCGCGGCCTGCCAGGACGCGTCGGCGCCACGCACGGCACCGACCTTGGTGACGATCGTCAGTTGCGGCGGATACGGATGCAGCGCCTCGCGAATCAGCTGATTGGTGATGTGCGGCCCGTAGAAGTCGCTGGTGTCGATGTGGTCCACCCCCGACGCCACCGCCTCGCGCAGCACCGCCAGCGCCGCGGCACGGTCCTTGGGCGGGCCGAACACACCCGGACCGGCCAGCTGCATCGCGCCGTAGCCGATGCGCGTGACCGTGCGGTCGCCGAGGGAAAAGGTGCCAACGGTCGAAAGCTTGCTCATGACTGCCTCCACAGGAACGGCCGAAGCCTGGATGAGGCTGCACTGTAGGCGGCGTGCCGATGCGCGATAATCCGGCCCAATCGGCACGGGCTGTGCGGGATCTCGAACAATGACCACGGACCTGCAGGACCTCTTCGCGTTCCTCGCGGTGCTGCGCGGCGGCGGCTTCCGCGAAGGCGCGCGGCTCAGCGGCAGCTCCGCCTCCCGCCTGAGCGAGGCCGTGCGACGCCTGGAAGCCCGCCTCGGCGTGCGCCTGTTCAACCGCACCACCCGCAGCGTGCTGCCGACCGACGCCGGCACGCGCCTGGCCGAACGCCTGATCCCCGCGCTCGGCGAAGTAGAGGCCGCGCTGGACGTGGTCAACGGCTTCCGCGACCGGCCCAGCGGCACCCTGCGCCTCAACGTGCCGGGCGCCGCCGCGCGGCTGGTGCTGCCGGCGATCGTCACTCCCTTCCTGAAGGCCTATCCGGAGATCAAGCTGGACGTGATCGTGGAGGACAGCTTCGTCGACATGCTGGCCGCCGGCTGCGACGCCGGCATCCGCTACGACGAGCGCCTGGAGCAGGACATGATCGCCGTGCCGATCGGCCCGCGCGTGCAACGCTTCGCCACCGCTGCCTCGCCCGCCTACCTCGCCGCGCACGGCCACCCGCAGCATCCGCGCGACCTGCTCACGCACGCCTGCCTGCGCGGCCAGTTCGCCAGCGGCACGATCCCGGCCTGGGAATTCGAACGCGACGGCGAGGTCGTGCTGGTCGAACCGAGCGGCCCGTTGCTGGTGCGCCTGGGTGCCGCGGCGGATCTGGCCGTCGGGGCCGCCATTGGTGGCCTGGGCGTGATCCAACTGTTCGAGGAGTGGCTGCGCCCCCACCTGGACAGCGGCGCGCTCGAAGCGGTGCTGGAGCCGTGGTGGCAGAACTTCAGCGGCCCGTTCCTCTATTACCCGGGCCGCCGCCACCTGCCCGCGCCGCTGCGCGCGTTCGTGGATTTCATCCGCGCGCCCTGACCGCCTGATCCAGCCGCCGCCGCGCTTGTAGGAGCGGCTTCAGCCGCGACAAAGACGGCCGGCCATACCGATCGCTCGTCCCGAGACATCAGGCGCGCTCATCATCGGGACCACTGGACAAGAGCGAGCCATCCCGCGCGATGCGTGCGCCGCATGCAGGGCACCGCCATCCGCCCAGCATCGCCTCACGCGCGCCGCCTGGCATGCGGAACGGCGGCAACAGCGTGCTGCACTTCGGACACGCCTTGCGGGGCAGCAGCAACGCGATGGCCAGGACCGCCGCGCCGGCCGCGGCAGCAACGACAGCGCCAGCCATGACCATTATCAGAAACGTATCCATGAAATCCGGCGCGCCTCATGCTGGGATCGAGCGGCGTCGGCTTTCGCTCAACGTGATTGTTAATCCAACAGGATGGCGAAAGCGATCAGGCACGACGCCCCTATCAGCGGCAACGCCAGCACGACCAACTCCATCAGGCGACGGCGCGGCCGAGGAGCCGGCAAGCGCACGAAGGAGGCCACGCCAAGACCCAGGGCAGCCACGGACAGAACGCACATGGCCAACAGGCCGATCGCCCACACCGCCAGCAGCGGCATGCCGCACACGCCACCGGTTTGCGTCTCGGCCCACTGCTGAAAGCGCCAGGAGGAATACGCGATGTAGGCGCCCGGCGCGAGCAGAGACAGCACCGATAGCGCGATGGAGCAGGAGCGAAGCTTCATTCGGACGTCCGTGGGCAGGTGGCACATACCGCGCTGGCGCCGGGCGGCCGTCCGATCCTACCGCTAGGCGTCCGCACGGGCCACCAACTGTTGCAAATAAGCGCAGAACATATCGGCCATCGCATCGGCGTAGGCGCGGATCTGCGTCGGGGTGCGCGGCCGCTCCGAAAAATCCTTGCCCACCGCGGTCAAGGTAGCGGCGATCAGGTCGCCGGCCCGCGTCCGCGTCGCGGTCGTCGCCGCGGGCAGCAGTTCGCGCATGAAACGCCGGAACGCGCGCCTGCCTGCCGCGCGCGCCTGCTCGGCCTCGGGCGCATCGCGGTACAGCGGCGCGGCGGCGGCCAATGCCGTGCGCATCTGCGCCTCCTCGCATTCGGAGCGGACGAAGGCATGCACCAACTGCCGCAACCGTTGCAGCGGCGGCTGGCGGACATCGTCGAGGATGCCGCGCAACAGATCGCTGGTCTGCCGCCACTCGTCGCTCTGCAAGCGGAACAGGATCGCCGCCTTGTTGGGGAAATACTGATACACCGAACCGACGCTGACCCCGGCGCGCTCGGCCACCCGCGCCGTGGTGAAACGCTGCATCCCCTCCTTCGCCAGAACCTGAGCCGCCGCCTCCAGAATGTCCGCGACCAGCGCGTTCGAGCGCGCCTGCTTGGGCTGTTTTCGCTGGGAAATCCTGGGTTTTCGTTGCGTGGTCATCGCGGCCTGAACAATGCGAATAGCGAACCTGACGGATTGGTCGCATTCTAGTTCTGTCCGCTGATGGACGCACAACGGAACATCGAAATGACCACTCTGACCACGGCGCCACTCGCGCCGCTACTGGACCGCCTGTTCGATGAAGCCGACGCGACGACGCCTGCGGCGATGGCCGCACTGGCCGGCGTCAGCGCCGACGAACGCGAGCGCCTGATGCGCAGCAGCACCGACTACCTGACGTTCTATGGTCTGTTGAAGGACCTCCCGCTGCCGGTCTCGCGCAACACCGGCACCTTGCTATACATGCTCGCGCGCAGCAGCCACGCGCTCAGCGTCGTCGAGTTCGGCACCTCGTTCGGCATCTCCACCCTGCACCTGGCTGCCGCGCTGCGCGACAACGGCGGCGGACGCCTGATCGGCAGCGAATTCGAACCGTCCAAGATCGCGCGTGCCCGCGGCAACCTGCGTGCCGGCGGCCTCGACGACCTCGTCGAGATCCGCGAAGGCGACGCCCTGCAGACACTGCGCAGTGATCTGCCCGACCGCATCGACCTGGTACTGCTCGACGGCGCCAAGGCACTGTATCCGCAGGTGCTTGGCCTGCTTGAGTCCCGCCTGGCACCCGGCGCACTGATCGTCGCCGACAATGCCGACCATAGCCCCGAGTACCTGGCGCGCGTGCGCGATCCCGCCGCCGGCTACCTGTCGATCCCGTTCGCGGAGGACGTCGAACTGTCGATGCGTATCGGTTGAGGGCGCCAGGTGCCGCCATGCCGATGCAGCGGGTCGGCGCGCGGCCCTGCACCAGCGGCTGTGCCAGGTCTCTAGCCCGAGACCGCCGCCCAGGTCTTGAACGCCAGATAGGCGACGAACGCCACCACGGCCACCACCACGACTACACGCGACCGACGCGTCGTGCGCTGCGACTGCTCGGTCCGCGCCGCCAGCAGCGGCGCGCTCTTCGCCCGCGTCTCGTCGATGAGCGTATTGGCCAGCATCGAGCCCTCCTCCACCGACAGCCGGCCTGCATCGATATCGGCCTCGATCGCACCCAGCCGCCGCATCAACGCGTCCTGCAGCCGGTCGTACTCCGTCTTCGAATCGCCTGCGCGCTTCATCGGATCCATCCTTGTTTATGTATGAGCCGCGGGGAACGCGGCACCGGCGGAACCCGCCTGTGCCGCGCTCGCTTCACCAAACGTCGTGTAATACCGAGCGCACTCCAACTCGTTCGGCAGCGGAGTGTGCCATAGCCCCGGCAGGCCGCGTCCGCTGCGCGCCGTGCGGGCACAAACCACGTGCGAAGGCCTTATCGCTTTCGCCTCGACGGTGTCGTCGCTTTCGGCGCACGGCTGATCAGCAGCACGCCGCGCCCGACCGTGACCCGCAACGCATCGCCTACGGCAAAGCCATACTGCTCCAACCAGCGACCGGAAAGGCGCAGCTTGGGCACCGCACAGCCGACGACATCCTCGGCGCGGCGCACATCGTAGTGCTGGTAACTCATCGTGCAGCTTTGGGCACGCGGAAGCGCTGGCGCGATGCGGTCGGTGTGATGAATGGGGAGGCATCGGCTGTCGCCGGGTGCTCCGCGGCTGGTGTCTCGACTGATCGAGCGCGGCGCTTGGATGTGCGCGACGCGGATGCGGCCTTGCGCGGAGTGAAGGTGGTTCGGTTGAAATGGCGCATGTCGGACTCCTCGGTTGGATTGGAGTCCGCCCCTCGCTGTCAATCGGGGTGGCGGACGGTACGCGGTTGACAGACCGGACCGAGGACCGGCAGACCTTGCGGTCTCCGCGCACCGCCCGCCAGAAAGCAGGCACGTTCCCACTGCCATGCAGGCACAAAAAAAGCGCCTGCATCGGCGATGGGCGCTGTGCGCCTCGGTCGTTCGAGCCGTCAAACTCGGCTGCGGGATTTGCCGCAGCAGTCGGATCATGCGGCTTGGCATTCGATGCTGTCAACAGATGTCCATCCATCTTTTCCAAAAGCTTGCTGGAAAAGAAATCCTTGCGACAGCGAATCGGGCGTCTACGGAGCAGACGGGAAGACCGCTTGCGACCCTCGAATTATGCTGATAGCGTCACATTAATTGCATCAGCGGGAAGAACACCGTGATTATGCGCAGGGATTACAGACCCGTTGCAGAGAAGTCTATTTGTGTGACAGGGCCGCTACGGCAAATTAGCCTAACGAATGCGGGAATAGACACTTTTGTTACATCCCAGACTGTCGTCGAATAGTAGTTAGCCCGCACAGGAGCGCCATGTCCATCGAAGACTCGGTCACTAAACCCAGTGTCAATGTTTCGCAGTTGCTGTTCAGTGATGGAACATCCATTTCTGTTGGGCGGCAAGACGTGGTTCTCGTCGTGGGCCCAAATAACGCGGGTAAGAGCGCCACGCTTCGAGCCATTCGTGACAAGTTAAACGAGCCAGCTTCGGAAAGCCCCGTCTTACGATCGCTCCGGATCAACAAGCGCGGTACTGTCGCAGAGTTCACCGATTGGATGCTGGGATGGGCGAGGCGCCAACCTGACAACCCGCAGAACCCAGGATTCGCCGCGAGTGGACACACGGTCTACCAGAGTCAGATCCCCCATGGCTGGCAGCGCGAAGACAATGCACTTGGACCAGTCGCGCGTTGGTTGTGCCATTTCCTTTCGGCTGACGAACGTCTTCAGATCTGCAATCCACCCGGAAATGTTTCCCTCTTGCGTGAAGGTCCGAGTCATCCAATCCACTATTTGCAACGCGATGACGCTCTTGAGTTCAGCCTCAGTTCCAAGTTCCGGAAGGCATTCGGCGTCGACCTTGTTGTTCATAGGAACGCCGGCTCGCAAGTACCGCTTCACGTCGGCGAGCGACCAGCCGCGATGAACGGGGAAGATCGAGTAAGCCTCACCTATATTGAACGGTTGGAGAAGCTCCCCCCACTTCAAACACAGGGCGATGGAATGCGAAGCTTCGCGGGCGTGTTACTCGCAACATCGGTTGGACGCGAGACTATTCTGCTCATTGATGAGCCCGAGGCATTCCTTCATCCCCCTCAAGCTAAGTTGCTTGGAACAACGCTGGTTCAAGACCGAGGTCCCGACAGGCAACTATTCATTGCAACTCATAGCGCGGATGTCTTGCGGGGCGTGTTGGATGCGAACAGCCCCGATGTCAAAGTCGTTCGTATCAGACGCGAAGGCGACGTGAACCTCGTGCATCTGTTGGAGAATGCTCGGGTCCGTGAGCTTTGGAGCGATCCTTTGCTTCGATACTCCAATATTCTGGATGGGCTCTTTCACGAGGGCGTTGTTGTGTGCGAGGCGGATTCAGATTGCCGATTTTATTCGGCGGTGCTTGAAGCAGCCTATGCAACGGGCAACGCTGACGCCAAACTTCCAGATTTGATGTTCACGCATTGCGGCGGAAAAGCTCGCCTACCTTTGGTAGTTCGGTCGCTCCGCGAGGTAGACGTCCCTGTGAGCGCGGTGGCAGATTTCGACGTGCTTGCGGATGAGCAACCTTTGAGGAGCATCGTCGAAGCTCTTGGGTCCGATTGGTCCCGCTTCGAAACCGATTGGCGCATCGTCAAGACCGCTGTAGACGCGAAGCGGCCTGACCTCAATACCGCAGACGTTAAACGCGAGGTAGATCGCGTACTCAGTCATGTCACCACGGTAATTCTCCCTGAGAAGTCCAGGTCGGAACTGCAGGCGGTACTCCGTCGATCTACAGCGTGGTCGCACGCAAAGCTCATTGGAAAGGCCTTTGTTCCTTCTGGCGATCCCGCCAGGGCCTGCGATCGCTTGTTGACTTCGTTGCGGGAGGCCGGACTGCACGTAGTGGAAGTTGGCGAACTTGAGGGTTTCGTTAGAACCGAGGACGGGCATGGCCCGAAGTGGGTCAATGCTGTCCTATCGCGAGACCTCGCAAGGGACACGGAACTCGAGCAAGCTAGGCAGTTCTCGCTCCGTCTCGTGGCGGAGCCGACACGTGCGGGCTAATCCTTCCATCGAGCGGGCTGGCCTTCGGCCAGCCGCTCATGTCAAACGTTAGGTGTGCAATGGCAACCCCTATCATCAAAGAGCAAGATCCGGAGGTGCTGGCGGCTCTGCCTCTCGATCAACTCAATCATGAGATTGGTCGTTGCCTCTGGGGTTACGAGAATGGTGGGACATCTCAAGGTCGCAAATCGTTTTTCAAGCGCCTGGTGGTTTTGGAGGGAGTTAGAGAAGGCTCATGGCATCCCGGCAAAGCAGCGAGCTTTCCGGACAAGGTGAGGCTAGATTCATGACTTGCGGACACAGCCCACCTAACAATTCATTCAAGCCGAACCCGCTTCGCGGGTCGGCTTAATTCAGGCGTTATGCCCATGCCTTTCAACGTCTTTTGTCCGATGCCTTGATGACCCGACCGGTGGCGACATGGGAGCTGGCAACGGAGTTGCTGACATAGCCAGCGTTGGTGCGTCTGGTCTTGGGTCCGCGCTTGCTGGTGGCCAGTTGTTTGGGGTTGAGGCGACGGGCCAGTGACAGCAGTCGCTGCAACAGTCGCGGTGGGTCATCGTCGGCACGTGGCAGGTGTTCAGCCGGCAGGATTACGCGCATGGATTCGTACGTGCTGGCGATCTCCACGGTCAGATGGTAAGTGGACACGTCCAGGTCGGGATGGGTCGCGCGGTGGGCTTGCTCGGTCACCGCCTTGAGCAGCGACAACACGTTGTAAGCCAGAACCGCAACGGCAAAGCCCAACAGCGCCGCGCGTGGGTGCCCCAGTGTCTTGATCTCGCTGTGCAGCACCGACTCCAGCCGCCCGAACATGCCCTCGATGCGCCAGCGCTTGCGATACAGCCGTGCCACCGTGGCCGCTTCGATCTCCCTGGGCAGGTTGCTCCACAGGACGATGGCCGTGTCGCCCGACTCGGTGGCCGCGTTCAGTTCGATTTCGATGCGCCGCCAGGCCGGCGGCATCGGCGCCTGCTCGGTCAGCGCCAACGTGATGGACTGCTCGCGCACCCGTCCGGTCTCGATGGGTACCGGGTGACTCCACGGACCACAGGCATGCAGCCTGGGATGCATGGCGTGCTCACGCACGATGAAGCAGACCCCGCGCGCCTGTAGTCCGCTGAGCAGCGCCTGGGTGCAGAAGTTCCGGTCGCCGATCCAGGCCTGGCCGGGCTGGGCCTGCGCGATCAGTTCGGCCGCCGCGACCCGCTCGCTTTGGTAGGCGTCCTCGCAAGCCACGATGTCGCAGACCAGCGCATGGTCCGGGTCGTAGACCACAACGGCGTGGCCCGGCAGCGCCGCGCCGCGAACGCCGCGCAGGGCGGCGAGCCGCTTGTCGCTGGCCGGCAGGTGATTGCCGTCGATGATGCGCAGTTGCCACCCCGGCAGACTGGGCGGGGTCTGCAGACCCGCCGCCACCGGCGCCAAGCGCTGTGCGCTGCCGCGCACCAGCGCCCGCAGCAGGGCCGGCTCGGTGCGCCTGACCTTGGCATACAGCGCCGCCAGCGACACCGGCAGGCGATCGGCCATCTTGCGTGCGGCCGCGTGCAGCGAGGGCCGCAGACCCAGGGTGACCAGCGTCATCAGTTCCACCACACTGGAGAACAGCAGCTCACGTGGATACTGGCGCTGGCGGTTCTGCTCGAACACCTCATCGATCCACTGCGCCGGCAAGGCCTGGTCCAGTACCAAACGCGTCATCACCGCTGCCGGGGCCTGCTGCTCGTACTTCTCTAGGACAACGTGCCAGATGGTCCTGCTCCGATTGCTTCACTAGACCCAAGCTTACGGCCGGACCTCCTCGAAGACGTTGAAAGGCATGGGCGTTATGCCCCAAGACCTATCCGACATCGTTGACCTACTTTCCTCGCGCCGTAAGTACGCATCCTTCTTCGAATGGATTGATAAGGAGGGGAAAGAGTTTGGTGTTGGCGAGGAGCTGCTCAAGACGATGAACTCGGCTGGTTCACTACAACTCAGCAACCTTGCGCTCTGCAACCCTGATCCGCCGGACCTGACGTGTCATAACAATCAGGGTGATCTCATCGCCATTGAAGTGTCTGAGATCGTTTGTGAGGAGGCGGTCCGTCTCAACCAACAAAGTCAGAACGTCTATCGCAACTGGCAACCTGGTGAGTTGCAAGCCGCAATCGCTGAGAGACTCGTGCGGAAAGACAAGGTCACGTTGCAAGGCGGCCCATATCAAGGCTTCTTTGTCTGCCTCTTCACCGATGAGCTGATGCTCACCCATCAAGCTGCCAGTGATGATCTCTCAAGAGTGATCTTCGGGCCCTTCAGCCAAATCACCGATGCATTCCTACTCTTCTCCTATCAGCCCGACACAAAGAGCTATCCTGTAGTCAGGCTCCGCATTGGGGCATAACAATTCATTCAAGCCGAAGCCGCTTCGCGGCTCGGCTTAATTCAGGTGTTAGGCATACATGGGAACTGGTGCGGATTCTCAAAAGCAGGAGCGCATGGGCCACTTTTTCGGGAGGTTTGGCCAAGAACACCCATATGCCCTACACCTCCTCCAAGGCCACTTGCTCATTGAGGAGCTTCTTGAGGAGATTGTCATTTCTGTCTGCCGAGACAAGGATGCGGCTCTGGAGTCTCGGCTGAGATTTTTCAACAAGCTAAAGCTTGCCCAAGCCATTGATGGCACTGATTCCAACGTATGGCTATGCCTCGAAAAGCTGAACATGGCTCGCAATGAGCTCGCGCATGGCCGTGATATCGGCCACCTAGAGCGGAAGATCGATGGGCTTATTGACTGCGTCAGGAACTCATATCAGTCAGTAAAATGGCGCGAGACTCGGCAGGAGAATCTTGCTCTAGCAATAGTCGTGGTTAATGGCGCCCTGTCCCGCATTTCGGACGATCATGTGCAGCCTAACAATTCAGTCAAGCCGAACCCGCTTCGCGTGTCGGCTTAATTCTGGTGTTAGGCCGCAGACCGGACTCCAATGCGAACTGTAGTAGCCAACCGTATGGGGTCAGGTTCACTTAAGAGTTCAACATGACCTCGTTTTTGCCACGTTACACTGCAGGTACTTCGGCGCCACCCTGGTCGCCGCCCCCGCCAATGCGACCAGGGTGGCAATCGTGGCCAGGCTCACCCTTCCGCCGGCCACTCGCGAAAGTTCACGCACACCGTGGTCTTGTCCAGCATCGCGAATTCGCGCGAGCCCCAGGGCCTGAGCGCGACGGTGTTGCAGTTCGGATGCAGCAGGTGCGGCACGCGTGTGGACATTTCCTTGTAGATCGCATCGACATCGTCGGTCTCGACGCTCAGCTCCGGACGGTCCTTCGCCGCCCACTCGGGGTTCTCGACCAGATAGGCCTTGGCGCCGTCGCGCGCGACCACGGCCATCGTGGGATCCTGGTACAGGACCGCGAAGCCCAGGCCGTCGACGAAGAAGTCGAGGCCGTCCTGGAGGCGTTCGTAGAAGATCTTCGGGATCAGGTTCTTGAACATGGCAGCGCGCTCGGTCGATGCGGGAGTGTCGCATACCGCCGCTTGTCGACGCTGGCACGCGGGCTTCGCTGGTGCGGCTGGGCGGAGCGGCCACGGCACCGCGTCGACACCAGGCTGGATGCGAGCCGTATGTCCGGTTGCTATGCTGCGCCCGCCTGCTGCCATCTTTCATGCGCGGCGAGGCAAACATCGCTTTCTCCATCTCGACGAATGACATGACGCCATCCACGGTCTGGGTGTTCTGCGGTCCGAAGGCCGCGTTTCCTTCCGGCGTGTTCTGGAGCAAGGATCAGGCGCAGGCGTGGATCGTCGTCAACCGGCTCAGCGGAACGCTCACCGAGTATCCGGTCGGTGTCGGCACCTACGATTGGGCGGTCGGCGAAGGCCTGTTCCGGCCCAGCAAGCCGGAGCATCGGCAGCCCGCCTTCATTCAGACCTTTTCCTGTGCGGCCCAGGCGCACGAGCATTACGAAGATGGCCAGTAGCGCAGCGGGAAACATCGGGGCGCGCGTGCCTGCACACCTGTGCACCACGGCGCGGGAGCGCAAGGGTCGACCAACAGGATACTCCGATGGGATATGAGTATCGGTTGACGTTCGCCTGTACCGACACGCAACAGATCCGCCGCGCCCTCGGCCATGTGCCCGGCACCGAGCCGAACGACCCGGACCCATCCAGGATCGCGTACCGCCTCGCTGGCGATCCCCGCCAGATGCCGGAGGCGGTCATGCACTGCGACGGCGACGGGCTGTATTTTTGCGCGAATACGACCGAAGGCCTGCGCTATCTCGGCATCGTGATCAGCCGGTTGACCGGCACGTTCGGCACCGTCGCGGTCTCGGAACTCTAAACAAGTGGCCGCGATGTCGCGCGACGGCTTCCACGCGACGGGTTTCCACGGAAACACATGCGTCTACCCCATCGAGAGCGCGCGCGCGACGCCCGCCGCGCCGCCATCGCCCAACGCGGCGTAGGCGCTGCGCAGCGCCTGGACGAAGCGCGCGTCGCCCGACAGCGGCGCGAACACCGCCTCCAGCGCGAGGAACGCCGCCACGTCGTGAACTGCCTCGCCGGTCGCGCGGCGCCCGACCCCGTCCAGCGCCTCGGCCATGGGATCGACCAGGGCCACGCCGCCGCGTGCCTGTTGGCGCACGAACTGCATCCAAGCCGCGACGGGCAGGCACAGCCGGTCGATGCGGCGGCCGGCGGCCAGGGCGTCGGCGATGGTGCCGAGCAGGCGCACCGGCAGTTTTTGCGAGCCGTCCCAGGCGATCTGCGCCAGGCGGTGGGCGATGGCCGGGTTGCGGAAGCGGGCGAGAATGGCGCCGGTGTAGCGCTGCGGGTCGAAGCCGGGCATCGGTTGCAGGGTGGGGGCGATGTCCTCGCGCATCAGCGCTTCGACGAAGGCGGCCAACGGCGGATGACGCATGGCGTCGGCGACGGTGTCCAGGCCGAGCAGCGCGCCCAGGTAGGCCAGCGTGGAGTGCGGGCCGTTGAGCAAACGCAGCTTGGCGCGATCGAAGCCGGCGATGTCGTCGCTGAGGGTGACGCCGGCGCGTTCGAAGGCGGGGCGGCCATTGCAGAAGCGGTCTTCGATCACCCACTGGCTGTAGCGCTCGCGCTGGATCGGCCAGGCGTCGTGGCAACCCAGTCGCGCCGCGACGCGCTCGCGCAGGGCGTCGTCGCTGGCCGGGGTGATGCTGTCGACCATCGAGCAGGGAAAGGTGGCTTCGCTGTCGATCCAGGCGGCGAGCGCGGGGTCGAGGACGTGCGCGAACTGCAGCACGGCGCGGCGCAGCTTGCCGCCGTTGTCCGGCAGGTTGTCGCAACTGAGTACGGTGTATGGCGCCAGCCCCAGGCGCAGGCGCGCGCGCAGGCCGGCGACCAGATAGCCGATGGCGCTGCGTGGGGCGTGCGGGGTGGCGAGGTCGTGGACGATGTCCGGATGGGCGAAGTCGAGGTGGTCGCCCGCCAGGCAGTAGCCCTTCTCGGTGACGGTGAGGGTGACCAGGCGCACCGCGGGGTCGGCCAGGCGGGCGAGCACGGCCGGCTGTTCGTCCTGCGCGCACAGCACTTCGCGGATGGCGCCGATGATCCGCAGCTGCGGGGGCTCGTCGAGCAGGGCCAGGGTGTACAGGCTGTCCTGCGGGCGCAGTGCGTCGCGCGCCTGCGGGCTGTGCAGGGAGACCGCGCTGATCGCCCAGTCCGGTTCGTCGGCAAGCAGGTCGTCGAGGTAGACCGCCTGGTGGGCGCGGTGGAAGGCGCCTGCGCCGAGGTGGACGATGCCGATGCACAGGCGGTCCAGGACGTAGCGCGGGCGCGCGATGGTTGGTGGGAGGTTGGGGAGCGCGGCGGCGGTGAGGCGTGGGTCGGTCACGGGCGATCCAGGAAGGGAACTGCGGTCTGCGGCATGGTCGGTAAGGCGGTCGCGGCTGAAGCCGCTCCTACAGGGAATCGCGGGGCCGGGTGCATGGGTGGCGTGCGTGGGGCCGGTTTCGTCCATCCATGCCCGCGCTTCGGGGGCGCGCGCTTGGATGGCGCGCACCACCGAGCTCGATCACCGCTGCGGCGCCGCAGCCGACGGCTGCACGCTGAAGCGCTGGCGCACGCGGACGTCGCTGCTCGACGCGCCGACCTGCAGTTCGTAGTCGCCCGGGTCCACCACGTAGGCCTTGCGCGCTTCGTCGTAGATGCGCAGGTCGGTCTGCGGGGAGATGGCGAAACTCACTTCGCGGGTTTCGCCGGGTTGCAGGGCGATGCGCTGGAAGCCGCGCAGTTCCTTGCGCGCGCGGTCCCGCTGCGGTGACAGCGGGTGCAGGTACAACTGCACCACTTCGTCGCCGGCGCGCTGGCCGGTGTTCTTCACCTTCAGCGTAGCGTGCAGGCTGCCGTCGGCCGCCAGCTTGCTGCGGTCCAGGCGCAGGTCGGAATAGGCGAACCGGGTGTACGACAGGCCGTGCCCGAACGGGTATAGCGGGGTGCCGCCGAAGTAGCGGTAGGTGCGGCCGCGCATGGCGTAGTCGTCGAACGCGGGCAGCTTCTCGCTTTCCTTGTAGAACGTCACCGGCAGGCGGCCGGCGGGGTTGGCGTCGCCGAACAGCACGTCGGCCACGGCGCTGCCGCCGCGCTGGCCGGGGTACCAGGCCAGCAGGATCGCCGGCACGTGCTGCTGCGCCCAGTCGATGGCCAGCGCCGAACCGGTGGTCAGCACCGCCACCACCGGCTTGCCGGTGCCGTGCAGGGCTTCGAGCAGGTCGCGCTGCGGCTTGGGCAGGCGCAGGTCGGTGCGGTCGCCGCCGGCGAAGCCGGGATAGTTGACCTTCATCTCCTCGCCTTCCACGTCGCCGGTCAGGCCGCCGACGAACACCACCACATCGGCGCCGCGCGCCGCGTCCAGCGCTTCCTGCAGCGGCGGCTTGGCGCCGGGCTGGCGCCAGGCCAGGCGGATGCCGGCGTCGCGCTCGCCTTCGTAGTACTCCAGGCGCAGGTCGTAGCTGCGGCCGGCTTCCAGGCGCACGTCGACACCGTCGGCATGCAGGCGGTCGCTGGCGCTCCAGCGGTCGATCAGGCGCTTGCCGTCCAGGTACAGGCGCACGCCGTCGTCGGCCGCGGTTTCCAGGTGGTAGGTGCCGCTCGCCGGCGGCACCAGCTTGCCGCTCCAGCGGATGCTGAAGTTGTCGGCGGGAATGGCCTGGTCCGGGCCGGCTTCGCCGCGGGCGAGCAGGTTGTCGGTGGGCGAGCCGCGGTCCCACTTGAAGCCGATCTGCGCATCGGTGCGCACCAGCGCCGGGGCGCCGGACAGGTCGCGGTTGCGGAAGTATTCGCCGCGCAGGCCGCGCTCGGGCGAGTCGGCCGCCGGGCGCAGGTATTGCGGTTCGATCAGCGGCGTGGCGGCGGGGTCGTCGCGGCCTTCGACCAGGTCGGCGCCGCGCGCGTAGAGCACCTCGGCGTCGGGCGCTGCGTCGCGGATGCCCTGCAGCACGGTGACCGGCGCGGCCGGCGTGCCGTAGTAGTTGCCGAGCAGCGCCATGGTGTCGTCGGCGGTGGGGCCGATCACGGCGATGCGCTTGAGCTTGGCGCGCGACAACGGCAGCACGCCGTCGTTCTTCAGCAGCACCAGCGATTCGCGCGCGGTGCGCCGGGCGAGTGCGTCGTGCGCCGGCGACTGGTTGGCAGAGATCGGAATCTGTGCCCAGCGCAGTGTGTCCGGCGGATCGAACATGCCCAGGCGCATGCGCGAAGACATCAGCTTCTGCAAGGCCTTGTCGACCTCGGCTTCGCTGATCAGTCCCTTGCGCACGGCGGCCGGCAGCGTGGAGTATTCCTCGCCGCATTCCAGTTCGGTGCCGTGCTTCACCGCCAGCGCTGCGGCCTCCTCGCGGGTGGCGACGATCTTGTGGTTCTTCCAGATGTCCACGATCGCCCAGCAATCGGACACCACGTAGCCGTCGAAACCCCACGTGTCGCGCAGCACGTCGCGCAGCAGGAACTTGCTGGCGCTGGCCGATTCGCCGTAGACGCGGTTGTAGGCGCCCATCACCGCGTCCACCTGCCCTTCCTTGACCAGCGCCTCGAACGCCGGCAGGTAGGTTTCGTACAGGTCGCGCTGCGACGGGTGCGCGTCGAAGTGATGGCGGTCGGCCTCCGGGCCGCTGTGCACGGCGAAATGCTTGGCGGTGGCGTCGAGCTTGCGGTAGGTCTCGCCCTGCGCGTTCTTCGGCGCGTCGTCGCCCTCGCCCTGCAGGCCCTGCACGAAGGTCACGCCCATGCGCGCGGTGAGGAACGGATCCTCGCCGTAGGTTTCCTGGCCGCGGCCCCAGCGCGGGTCGCGGAAGATGTTGATGTTCGGCGACCAGAACGTGAGCCCCTGGTAGCGCGCGTGCTGATCGTGGCGCAGCGCTTCGTGGTGTTTGGCGCGCGCCTCGTCGCTGATCGCGGTGGAGACGTCCTGCATCAGCGGCACGTCGAAGGTAGCCGCCATGCCGATCGCCTGCGGGAACACGGTGGCGCCGCCGGCGCGGGCCACGCCGTGCAGCGCCTCGTTCCACCAGTCGTAGGCCGGCACGCCCAGGCGCGGGATCGCCGGCGCGGCGTTCTGCATCTGCGCGGCTTTTTCCTCCAGGGTCATGCGCGACACCAGGTCGGCCGCGCGCTGTTCGAAACTGCGCTGGGTGTCCAGGTACGGCGGCGGCGCCTCGGCGGCGACCGCCGCGCACGGCGCCATGGCCAACAGCAACGCCAGCGTCGCGACGCGGTGGCGCCGTCCCGTGTACGGCGCGGTCTCGGTGTGCATTGCCTACTCCTTGCTGGATGGATCCGGTTCGCGGCGGGCATACGGCCCGAGGGTGGTGCCGGTGAAGCCGCCGGCCACGGCCGTGCTGAGCATGGCCGCATCGTCGTCGCGGCGCAGCCAGCGCCAGTCCTGCCCATCGGCGGCAAAGGCGAAGGCATAGCGGCCGCCGTCGCCGGCGATCTTCAGGCGCAGCGTGCCCGTCGCGGCGACCGGGCTGCGCGCGACCGTGATGGTGCGCTGGCCGTCACGCTTGTCGAGGAACACTTCGGCACGCGTACCGCGGCGGCGCACGCCGAGCACGTACCAGGCATCGGCGTTCTGGAAGGCGGCCAGGCCGGCGACCAGGCCCGGCCGCGCCGGGATCTGCACGGCGGTGCTGGCGTCGAAGCGCATGTGCTGTTGCCGGTAGGCCAGGAACGCCGGATTGCCGCTGCCGTCGAGACCCTGCGTATCGGGGTGCAGCGTCAACCAACCCGGACGCGCGCGCAGGTCCAGCCACGCGCGCTTGGGCGTGCGCAGCAGCAGCCAGCGGGGATCGCGGCGCGCCGCGTCGAAGTCGTCGCGCCAGGTGAAGTTGCCGCTCAGCGGCGCGGTCTGGGCATCGGCGCGCAGTCCGGCCGGACCCGGCGCGACGTAGGGGATCGGCTGGCCCGCCGGCAGGATCGCGGGCCAGCCATCGCGCCAGGTCACCGGCAACAGGAAGGTCTCGCGGCCGGTGTTGTAGCGGTCTTGCGCGTACGGGCGGCTGGCCAGGAACAGCGCCCACCACTTGCCGTCGGGGCCCTCGACCAGATCGGCATGGCCGGCGTTGCTGATCGGGTCGGCGCGCCCGGCAGGCAGGTCGCGCTGGGTCAGGATCGGATTGTGCGGCGCCGGCAGGTAGGGTCCCCACGGCGTGCGGCTGCGCAATGCCACCTGCGAATGCTGCGGGCCGGTGCCGCCTTCGGCACAGGACAGCACGTACCAGCCATCGCGCTTGTACAGGTGCGGGCCTTCGATCCAGATCGGCTTGCTGGCCAGGTCCACGCCGCCGTTGACCAGCACCTTGCGCGGGCCGACCGGCTGCAGCCGCGCCAGGTCGAAGCGCTGCATCCAGATCGCGCGGTGGCCTTCGTACAGCGGCGCGCCGTCGGGCGGACCGTTGTTGAGCAGGTAGGCGGTGCCGTCGTCGTCGAAGAACAGCGACGGATCGATGCCGTCGATGTCCGGCAGCCAGTGCAGCGGCGACCATGGCCCGGCCGGATCGTCCGCCGTGGCGATGAAGTTGCCGCCGCTGTCCACCGCGGTGCCGACCACGTAGAAGCGGCCCTGGTGGTGCGCGATGCTGGCGGCGAACATGCCGCGCGACACGCGCAGGCCGTCGTAGTCCAGCTGCTCGGCGCGCTCGACCACGTTGCCGACCTGCCGCCAGTGCACCAGGTCGCGGCTCTCGAACACCGGCAGCGCCGGGAAGTAGGCGAAGGTGGAATTGACCAGGTAGTAGCGGTCGCCGGCGCGGGTGACGCTCGGGTCGGGATAGAAGCCGGCCAGCACCGGATTGCGGTAGTGGCCCGCCGGCGGCGGCGTGGCGAACACCGCATCGTCGCCGCGGTATGCGAACCAGTCGAAGGCGACCGTGTCGGCCGCCGGCGCCGGCGCGCGCTGCGCCGACGCGGCCTGCAGCGTCGCCGCGCCCAGCAGCGCCCACAGCCATGCGCGTCCCCAGCGCATGCGCATCACCAATCCCACATCGCGCCGTCTTCCAGGCGCGCGATCGGCAGTTGCTTGGGCGCGTACGGATAGCGCTTGGCCAGCGCTTCGTCGATGTCCACGCCATGACCGGGCGCCTCGCCGCAATGCAGGCGGCCGGCATGGAACGCGTAGTCGTGCGGAAACACTTCGTTGGCCTCGTCGGAATGGAACATGTACTCCTGGATGCCGAAGTTCGGCACCCAGGTGTCGAAGTGCAGCGCCGCGCCCATGCACACCGGCGACAGGTCGGTGGCGCCATGGAAGCCGGTGCGCACCTGGTGCAGCGCGGCGAAGTCGGCCAGGCGGCGTACGTGGGTGATGCCGCCGGCGTGGACGATGGTGGTGCGGATGTAGTCGATCAGCTGCTGCTCGATCAGGTGCTTGCAGTCCCAGATCGAATTGAACACCTCGCCCACCGCCAGCGGCGTCACCGAGTGCTGGCGGATCGTCTCGAACGCGCGCTGGTTCTCCGCCGGGGTGGCGTCCTCCAGCCAGAACAGCCGGTACGGCTCCAGGTCGCGCGCCAGCCGCGCCGCTTCGATCGGGGTCAGCCGGTGGTGCGCGTCGTGCAGCAGCTCGATCTCCTCGCCATGGTCGGCGCGCAGCTGTTCGAACAGCTTCGGCACGACGCTGAGATAGCGCGGCGTCGACCACACGGTCTCGGTCGGCAGCTCGCTCTCGGCCGGTTCGTAGGGCTTGCCGCCGCTGGAGATGCCGTAGGTCTTCTTGATCCCAGGCACGCCGCATTGCGCGCGGATGGCGATGAAGCCGAGTTCGCGGAAGCGGGCGACTTCCTCGCTGGTTTCGGCGATGTCGCGGCCGTTGGCGTGGCCGTAGACGAGCGCGCCCTCGCGCGAGCGCCCGCCCAGCAACTGGTACAGCGGCATGCCGGCCATCTTGCCGAGGATGTCCCACAGCGCCACGTCCACCGCGGCGATCGCGGTCATCGTCACCGGCCCGCGCCGCCAGTACGCGCCGCGGTAGAAGAACTGCCAGATGTCCTCGATGCGGCCGGCGTCGCGGCCGATCAGGTTCGGCACCACGTGGTCCTGCAGGTAGGACGCCACCGCCAGTTCGCGGCCGTTGAGGGTGGCGTCGCCCAGGCCGTACACGCCGGAGCGGGTGACGATCTTGAGGGTGACGAAGTTGCGCCCCGGGCAAGTGACGATGACCCGCGCCTCGACGATCTCGCGATCGCGGGCCGAGCCTTGGGCGGAAGTGGCGCTGTCGGAAGTCTGGGTCATCGCGGATCGCTCACGGGGAAGACGCCGCGGCCGCAGCGGCCGCGGACGGGAGGGACAGTTCGAACGGACCGGCCGGCAATCCGGCGCGGTCGAACAGGGTGCACACCGGGCTGTCGGCCCAGCAGTAGCGCACGCGGGTCGGCGCGAGGCCCGCCGGGATCGGCAGGCGCACGCTGTGCTGCTGCAGGTCCGCCTGCGCGTAGCGGCAACTGCCGGGGGCGGCGCCGCACAGTTCGAAACCGATCGGCGCGATGGCGCTATAGGCCTGCAACGCGCCATCGACGTCGTCGAAATCGACCACCAGCGCCGCGCCATCGCGGCGCAGCGCGCGCGGCACCGGCCCGGAGGGCGGCAACGCCTCGCCGTAGACCACATGGCGCGCGGCGCGCGCCAGGCGGCGGCCGAGCTCCTGCTTGTTGGCCGGATGGATGTCGTAGCGGTCGCCGATGTCGATCGCCACCGCCAGCGCGGCGTGCGGGTCGGCGGCGACGAAGCGCCGTTGCGCCTCGCGCAGCTGCGCCCAACCGCTGTCGCCCGGCGCGGTGGGCGGCGCGCCGAAGTTGGCCAGTTGCACCAGCAACAGCGGCAGCCGCGCGCCGAAGCGCTGCCGCCAGTCGCGCTGCCAGGCATCGAGCAGCGCCGGATAGCCCGCCGCATCGCCGGTGTTGGATTCGCCCTGGTACCACAGCACCCCGCGCAGGCCGACCCGGCCGAGCGGCGCGATCATGCCGTTGTACAGCGTGGTCAGGCCCGCCGCGGACGACCACGGCGCGCGCGGCGGCGTGCCCAGTTCTCGCGGCGCGATACGGTACTGCCAGCCGCTCAGCGCCACCCGCGTGCCGTCGCCCAACTGCAGTTGCTGCACGTACGGCCCGCCGAGCAGACCGCCGCGGCGATAGCTGTTGTACACGTTGACCACCACGGTGTTCTTGCCCGCATGCAGCGCGCCGCGCGGCAACACGTAGCTGCGCGGCTGGTCGGCCCCATAGCTGCTGCCCACCGCCTGGCCGTTGACCCAGGTCTGGTCGAGTTCGTCCACCGGCCCCAGCGCCAGCGTCGCCGGCTGCTTGGCCTGCGCGGCGCTCAGCGTGACCGTGCCGCGGTACCAGACCATGCCGTTGAAATTGACCAGCTGCGGCACGCCCCAGTCGTCCCAGGCGTCCAGCGCCGGCACCGCCTGCCAGGCGTCGCTGGCGTCGTCCGGCTGCCAAGGCGCGCCAGCACCGTGCGCGCGCCACCACGCCTCCCACAGCCGGCCCCAGCGCGGCGCGGCCTGCTGCGGATCGGTGGCGTAGCGTGCCAGCACGTCCAGCGCCGGCGCGTTGCCCGGCACCGTGCGCAGGGCCGCGTCGCCGATCCACGCCTGCATCTGCGAGCCGCCCCAGGAGGCATTGATCAGCCCCATCGGCACGTCCACGGTCTTGCGCAGTTCGCGGGCGAAGTAATAGCAGGCCGCGGAAAATTCGCCGACCGTCTCCGGCGTGGTCGGCTGCCACGCGGCGGGGCCGCCGAACTGCGCCTGCGGGGTCGGGCTGGACTGCGCCGGCACCTTGAACATGCGGATCGCCGGTTGCTGCGCGTCGGCGATCTCGCTGCGCGTATCCAGCGTGCGCTGCACCGGCAGCTCCATGTTCGACTGGCCCGAACACAGCCACACGTCGCCGAGCAGCACGTCCTCGGCGCGCTGCACGCGGCCGCGCGCGGTGCTGGCCTGCAGGGTATACGGCCCGCCGGCCGGCAACGCCGGCAGCTGCGCCTGCCAGCGGCCCTGGCGGTCGGCACGCGCCTGCACGCGCTGCTGCGCCAGCTGCACGGTCACCGTCTCGCCGGCCGCGGCTTGCCCCCACACGCGGATCGGCGCATCGCGTTGCAGCACCGCGTGGTCCTGGAACAGCGCGTGCAGCAGCGGCGGTTGCGCCTGGTCGGCGAGGGCGAACGCGGGCGCGCACAGCGCCGCCAGCAGCAGGCAGCGCGTGGCGTGGACGACAACACGATGCGAGGTCATTTCGGATTCCCCGGTGCGTACGGAAACGACAACGACTGGTAATAGGCCAGCGGATGCGGCGGCGGCGCGATGCCCGGCGGCAGCGTGCGGCCGGACACGTGTTGCCAGTAGGCGATGCTGGCATCGCGCCACCACTGCGCCTCGCGCTGCTGGATCGCCAGGAAGTCGGCGACCTGGCGGTAGCGCGGCGCATCCACGTACGGCGCCAGCCCGGCCCAGGTCGCGCGCATCCGCGCCACCTCGGCCACGCCGCGGTCGTAGCGGCCGAGCAGTTCGTCCCACAGCGGCCGGCCCGAGGCCATGCGGTGCTCCCACGGCACATGGTGGAACCACAGCAGATAGTCCTCCGGCACCGTGCGCACGTCGCCGAAGCGGCGCGCCAGCGGCGGCGCGTACTGCGCCACCGCGTTGCTGCCGGTCGCGCTGCGGTCGAAGCCGATGCCGGTGCGGTCGGCGCGGTGGTAGTAGACCGGATCCCAATCCGGGCGCTCGCTGCCCGCATCCCATGGCGCCGGGCCGTAATGGTGGCCGCGGCCCATCAGGTGATGCAGGCCGAGCGGGGTCATGTAGTCGACCGCCGCCTGGTGCGAGGCCAGCATCATCCCGACCACCGGCGCGACCAGCGCAGGATCGTCGCCGAAGGTCATCCGCACCCAGTCCTCGGCGATCGCCCGCGCATCGCCCTGCGGATTCCAGGCCAGCCGCCCGAACGCGTACCAGTTGGCCTGGTCGAAGATCGAACCGCACCAGTTGCGGTCCGCGCCGATGTTGGCGACCCCGGCGATGCCGCTGAGCGCATGGCCATCCACCGCGCCCTCCACCACCCGCGCCACCGTCGTCTGCTTGCCGCGGTAGGTGTTCGCTTGCAGGGTCTCCTGGTACAGCGTGCCCAGATAGACCAGATGCGTGGCGAAGCCGAGGTACTCCTTGGTGATCTGGAATTCCAGCATCAGCGGCGTCTTCGGCATCGCCCCGAACAGCGGGTGGAACGGCTCGCGCGGCTGGAAGTCGATGGCGCCGTTCTTGACCTGCACCACCACGTTGTCGCGGAACTTGCCGTCCAGCGGCACGAACTCGCTGTAGGCCTGCTTGGCGCGGTCGTCGGGCTGTTCGTGCGAATAGACGAAGGCGCGCCACATCACCACCCCGCCATGCGGTGCCAGCGCGTCGGCGAGCATGTTGGCGCCGTCGGCATGCGTGCGCCCGTAGTCCTGCGGGCCGGGCTGGCCTTCGGAATTGGCCTTGACCAGGAAGCCGCCGAAGTCGGGAATGCGCGCGTAGATCGCATCGGCCTTGTCGCGCCACCAGCGCCGCACCGCCGGGTCCTGCGGATCGGCGGTCGGCAGCCCGCCGAGTTCGAGCGGCGCGCTGAAGCGCGCGCTCAGGTACACGCGGATGCCATATGGCCGCAGCGCGTCGGCCAGCGCCGCGGCCTTGTCCAGATAGTCCGGGGTCAGGCTCCAGGCCTTGGCGTTGACGTTGTTCAACACCGCGCCATTGATGCCGATGGAGGCATTGGCGCGCGCGTAGTCGGTGTAGCGCGGGTCCACGTAGCCGGGCAGCTTCTGCCAGTCCCACAGCGAGGCGCCGGCATAGCCGCGTTCGACCACGCCATCCAGGTTGTCCCAATGGTCGAGCACGCGCAGCTTCACCCGCGGCACCTCGCGCAGCGCCAGCGCGGAAGGCGCCTGCCCGGTCTGCAGCAAGCGCAGCAAGTGGAATGCCGCATACAGCACGCCGCGCTCGCCGCCGCCGACCAGCACGGTGGCCGGACGGCCGTCGATGCGCACGCTGCGGATCAGGTAGCCCTCCTCGCCCAGGCCGCGCGTGTCCAGGCGCAGCCGCGCGATCGCCGGCGTGGCCGGGGTGCCGAGCACGATCGCGCCGGCGCGGTCCGCCGTGGGCGCGAGCGGCGGCGCGGCACCGAGCAGGCCGTCCAGGCCGCGGCGCAGCTCGGCGCGCGCGGCGCGCTGCATCGGCGTGTCGGCGGCGGCCACCAGTTGCGTCGCCGCGGCGCGCCACGGCGCGGCCTGCGCCGGCGCCAGCGGCTGGTAGCGCAACCATAGGTCGTAGCCGTCCTCGGCCTGCGCCGCCATGGCGGGCAGCAGCAGCGCCAGCCACAGGCAGGCGCTGCCCAGCCAGCCGCCACGCAACCGACCCCGGCGGCGTGGCGCGCGCGACGCGGCATGGGCGCTCATGCGCGTGGCCTCGACGCCGCGGCAGGCGCGCGGCGATGGTCGCCGCCCACCCGGCTTCCCGGTACCATGCAGGCGTCACTCGTGTCGGGATCCGCACCGTGCCGCGGCACCGCCGCGCACGCGGCTTGCGCAGGACCTCCCCGGTCGAGACCCACGCCCGCACGCCAGCGAAGAGGTCCATCTTGGAGAAGGTCAGGAAATCGGTGCGCCGCAAGAGCCTTGCCGTGACCATCGACGAGGTGGCCGCGCTGGCCAAGGTCTCGCCGATGACGGTGTCGCGGGTGATCAACGGCCAGGGCAACGTGCGCGACACCACCCGCGAACAGGTCATGCGCGCGGTCGAGACGCTCGGCTACACGCCGAACCTGGCGGCCAGCGCGCTGGCCGCCGCGCAGAACACGCGGGTCGCGCTGATCTACAGCAATCCCAGCGGCGCCTATCTCGGCGAATTGCTGGTCGGCGTGCTGCGCGCCGCCTCGCGCACCTCGATCCAGGTGGTGGTGGACTACTGGGACGACCTCGGCGCCGAGGCCGAACGCAAGGCCGCGCGCAAGCTGGCCAAGAGCGTGGCCGGGGTGATCCTGCCGCCGCCGCTGTGCGAATCGGAGGCCGCGATCCACGAACTGGTGCGCGCCAAGGTGCCGGTGGTGGCGATCGCCTCCGACCGTTTCAGCGAACAGGTGGCCTGCGTGCGCGTGGACGAGTTCAATGCCAGCAAGGACATCACCGCCTACCTGATCGCGCAGGGCCACACCCGCATCGGCTACATCGCCGGGCGCTCCAACCTGTCGGCCAGCGCGCGCCGCTTCGAAGGCTTCCAGGCGGCCCTGGCCGAGGCCGGGCTGCGCCTGGACCGGCACCTGCTGCAGCCGGGCGACTACACCTACCGTTCCGGCCTGGACGCCGCCGAAAAGCTGCTGTCGCGGCGGCAGCCGCCCAGCGCCATCATCGCCAGCAACGACGACATGGCCGCCGCGGCGATCTCGGTCGCGCACCGGCGCGGCCTGGACGTGCCGCGCGACCTGTCGGTGGTCGGCTTCGACGACACCTCCGCCGCGACCGCGGTGTGGCCGGAACTGACCACCGTGCGCCAGCCGATCGCGGCGATGGCCGACGCGGCGATCGACATCCTGCTGCGCAGCATCCGCAACAAGGAACGTACGGCTCGGGCGAAGATCGATCATGTGCTCGCTCATCAACTGGTCAAGCGCGATTCGGTCGCCGCACCGGCCACCGCGCGCCGCCAGCGGCGCTGACGCGGCGGCGGCTGGCGGACGCGGCCTCAGCGGATCAGGTACTGGTTGATCAGGTTCTCGTAGGCTTCCTGGCGGCCGCTGACCTGCTTGGTCTCGCCGGCCTTGGCCGCGTGCGCCGCCAGGTCCGCCAGCGTGCTGCTGCCGCTGGCGAACGCCGCGCCGGCGCCGCTGTCGAAGCTGGCGTAGCGCTCGGCGCGCCACTGCTCCAGCGGCGAGGCCGTCAGCAGCGCATGGGCCACCTCCAGGCCGCGCGCGAACGCGTCCATGCCGCCGATGTGCGCCAGGAACAGGTCCTGCGGATCGGACGACTCGCGCCGCACCTTGGCGTCGAAATTCAGCCCGCCCGGCGCCAGCCCGCCCTGCCGCAGCACCACCAGCATCGCGCCGACGGTGTCGTACAGGTCGGTCGGGAACTGGTCGGTGTCCCAGCCGTTCTGCGGGTTGCCGCGGTTGGCGTCGATGCTGCCCAGCAAGCCGGCATCGGACGCCGCCTGCAGGTCGTGCTCGAAGCTGTGGCCCGACAGCGTGGCGTGGTTGGCCTCGATGTTGAGCTTGAAGTCCTGGTCCAGGCCGTGCTGGCGCAGGAAGCCGATCACCGTGGCGCTGTCGAAGTCGTACTGGTGCTTCATCGGCTCCATCGGCTTGGGCTCGATCAGGAAGTTGCCCTTGAAGCCGATGCTGCGGCCGTAGTCGCGGGCGACGGTCAGAAAGCGCGCCATGTTGTCCTGCTCGCGCTTCATCTGCGTGTTGTGCAGGCTGGCATAGCCTTCGCGGCCGCCCCAGAACACGTAGTTCTCCCCGCCCAGTTCCACCGTCGCGTCCAGCGCGGCCTTGACCTGCACCGCCGCGCGCGCCACCACGTTGAAGTCCGGGTTGGTCGAGGCGCCGTTCATGTAGCGCGGATGCGAGAACAGGTTGGCGGTGCCCCACAGCAGCTTGATGCCGGTGTCGGCCTGGCGCTGCTTGGCGATGCCGACCATGTGCTGCAGATTCTTTTCGTACTGGCCCACGTCCTCGGCGTCCGGCGCCAGGTCCACGTCGTGGAAGCAGTAGTACGGCACGCCGAGCTTGGTGAAGAACTCGAACGCCGCGTCGGCCTTGGCCTCGGCGCGGCCCAGCGCATCGCTGCCGGCGTCCCACGGATAGGCGCGCGTGCCGGGACCGAACGGATCGGCGCCGTTGCCGCAGAAGCTGTGCCAGTACGCCACCGCGAAGCGCAGGTGCTCGGCCATGGTCTTGTCGCCGATGCGCTTGTTCGCGTCGTAGACCTTGAACGCCAACGGGTTGTCCGAGGCCTTGCCCTCGAACGGAATGCGGCCGATGCCCGGGAAGTATTCCTTGGCGCCGATGTAGACGGAGTTGCTCATGGGAGATGGAGTCCTGTGGAGTGGGAGGAACGAGGCGTGCGGCGCCGCCAGCGGGCCGGCATGGCGATGGCGGCCTGCGTGGCGGCCGCTGCGAACGCGAGTGGGAGGAAAGCGGGCGAGGACGGCGTGGCGCCGCTATCGATGGCGTGTCCGCGGCGCATGGCGTTGGCTTGCGCGATGCGCTGCGGCGCATCGCACGCGCCACCACTGGATGGCGCCGGGCCGACGATGCCGCCACGGAACCGTGATGCGTGCAACGCTATGGTAGCGCTACCAGCAACGGTGCTAAAAAAAGCTTCACTGCGGAAGGAAGCCATCGGGGCCATCGGATGCGGTTTGCCGGGCGGGGACGGACCGACTTTACCCAGCAAACCGGCGAAACGCTTGCTGCGTTGCGCCATCCGGCGCGCGCCGCGTCGCGTGCGGTCACCGCGCTGCCGGTCATGGCCGCGCAGCGCGCGCCTTGCCGTCGCGCCGGCCCGCTGGCGGCGGCGCGGCGCCGCGGCACGCCGATTACAATGCGCGCCGATGCCCTCCGCGCCCCTGCCCCTGCCGCACCCCCTGGCCGATCCGGCGCCGCGCAGCGCGTCCGCGTTGGGCAAGCGGCTGTGCCGGCAGGTCGGCCAGGCGATCGCCGACTTCGGCATGATCGCCGCCGGCGACAAGGTGATGGTGTGCCTGTCCGGCGGCAAGGACAGCTACACCTTGCTCGACATCCTGTTGCAACTGCAGCGCAAGGCGCCGGTGCCGTTCGAGCTGGTCGCGGTGAACCTGGATCAGAAGCAGCCCGGCTTTCCCGCGCAGGTGCTGCCCGACTACCTGCGCAAGCTCGGCGTGGCCTGGCATGTGATCGAGCAGGACACCTACTCGGTGGTCACCCGCGTGGTGCCCGAGGGCAAGACCCTGTGTTCGCTCTGCTCGCGGCTGCGGCGCGGCGCGCTGTACCGCTATGCGGCCGAGCACGGCATCACCAAGATCGCGCTGGGCCATCATCGCGACGACATCGTCGCCACCTTCTTCATGAACCTGTTCTTCCACGCCAGGCTGGCGGCGATGGCGCCGAAGCTGCGCAGCGACGACGGCCGCCACGTGGTAATCCGGCCACTGGCCTACGTGCGCGAGGCCGACATCGCCGACTACGCGCAGGCGCGCGGCTTCCCGCTGATCCCGTGCACCCTGTGCGGCAGCCAGGAGACCCTGCAGCGGCGCCAGGTCGGACAGATGCTGCGGCAGTGGGACCGCGACCATCCCGGCCGCGTCGAGCAGATCGCGCGCGCCATGGGCAACGTGCACCCCGCGCAGCTGGCCGACCCGGCGCTGTTCGATTTCCGCGCGCTCGATGGCGCCGACGCCGCGCCGCCCATGGCCTGGGCGGGCGACGACGAGCGCGCCTGAGCCGCCCGCCGGCGGCCGGCCCGCGCCGCTGAACCGCGCGTTGCGGTATCCAGGCGGGCGCGATGCGACAATGCCCGCCGCCCCTCCGGCGCCTCGCGCCGGGCCGTTCCCGTTTCCTTCTGCTGGATGCTCGATGTTCTTTCGCAACCTGACCCTGTTTCGCTTCCCCACCACCCTCGACTTCGCCGAAATCGACAAGCTCCTGCCGGAGGTCCAACTCAAGCCGGTCGGCCCGCTGGAGATGAGTTCGCGCGGCTTCATCTCCCCGTTCGGCCGCGACGAGCATGAGGTGCTGTCGCACCGCATCGCCGACTTCCTGTGGCTGACCGTCGGCGGCGAGGACAAGATCCTGCCCGGCTCGGTGGTCAACGACCTGCTCGAGCGCAAGGTCGCCGAGATCGAGGAGAAGGAAGGCCGCCGGCCCGGCGGCAAGGCGCGCAAGCGGCTCAAGGACGACCTGATCCACGAGCTGTTGCCGCGCGCCTTCGTCAAGACCTCGCGCACCGACGCGATGCTCGACCTGCAGCACGGCTACGTCGCGGTGGACACCTCCAGCCGCAAGACCGGCGAGAACGTGATGTCCGAGATCCGCGGCGTGCTGGGCAGCTTCCCGGCGCTGCCGCTGAACGCGGAAGTGGCGCCGCGCTCGATCCTGACCGGCTGGATCGCCGGCGAACCCCTGCCCGAAGGCCTGAGCCTGGGCGAGGAGTGCGAGATGAAGGATCCGATCGAAGGCGGCGCGGTGGTCAAGTGCCAGCACCAGGAACTGCGCTGCGACGAGATCGACAAGCACCTGGAAGCCGGCAAGCAGGTCACCAAGCTGGCGCTGGTCCTGGACGACCACGTGTCCTTCGTGCTCGGCGACGACCTGGTGATCCGCAAGCTGAAGTTCCTCGATGGCGCCCTGGACCAGTTGGAGAACGCCGACCAGGACGGCGTGCGCGCCGAACTGGACGCGCGCTTCGCGCTGATGAGCGCCGAGGTGCGGCGCCTGTTCCTGCTGCTGGAAGAGGCGTTGAAGTTGAGCAAGGCGGATAGTTGAGCCTTTGACGCGGTCTGTCGCGGCTGAAGCCGCTCCTACGGAACGCAGCGGCGCGCCGGATGGATGCACTGTAGGAGGGGCGTTAGCCCCGACAGAAGGCCGAGGGGCCGTCTTTCTGGCTTCGCTCGTCGCGGCTGATGCCGCTCCTACAGGGGCGCGGCGCGTGCGGCCCGATCCACGTCGCGTGATCCGGCGGCGGCTGCGACCGGAACCGGCTGAAGCGTGCAGCGCACACCGTGCGCACTGTCACCGTGCGCGCGCGCATCGGCGGTATGCTGTGCGCATGCCCGATTTCCTCCGTCGCCTGATCGCGCCGCCCGCCGCGGCGGTCGAACGCGACCTCGTCCGCCTGCGGTTGGACGAGCGCGAGATCGAGGTGCTGCGCGTGCGCGACCCGCGCGCGCGGCGGATCAAGCTCAGCGTCGACGAACGCGGCGCGCGCCTGACCCTGCCGCTGCGCGCCAGTCTGGTGGCCGGCGAACGGTTCCTGCTCGAACACCGGCACTGGCTCGGCGAGCAGTTGGCGCGCTACCAGGAAGACGACAGCGCCCCCGACCTGCGGCGCGGCGTGCCCGGCTGGCTGCCGCTGCGCGGCGAGCGCCTGCCGCTGCGCTGGAGCGAAGGCCGCTATGCGCAACTGCAGGTCGATGCCGACGGCGCGCAGCTGCAACTGCCGGCGCGCGCCGGCGATGCGGCGATCGCGCGCGCCGTGCGCGAGTTCTACGAAGCGCAGGCGCGCGCCGATGTCGGCCGCTGGCTGCCCCGGTACCTGCCGTCGCTGCCGCGCGCGCCGGCACGGATCCGCCTGAAGGTGATGTCCTCGCAATGGGGCTCGCTGGCGCCCGACGGCGCGATGGCGCTGGACCTGGCGCTGGTGCTGGGCCGGCCGTCGGCGTTCGAGTACGTGCTGGTCCACGAACTGTGCCATCTCATCCAGGCCAACCACTCGCCGGCGTTCTGGCACGAGGTGGAGACGCGGTTCCCCGCCTGGCGCGCCGAGCGCGATTACTTCCACGCGCACGGACGGCGCCTGAAGGCGCAGATGCGGCACTTGCTGCGCTAGCCGCGCGGACACGCGACTCCGCCCTGGGCAGGGCTGGCGGCGTGGATGAGTCGATGGAAGGCTCGCCCTGGGCGCCTGCTGGCGCGGCGATGCGGTGGACGACGACGGCGCGGGGTTTCGCCTCAGCGCTGCGGAAGAAGAACTCCATGCGCAGCGCCCGGCAGGCCCCCTCTCCCCGCCCGCCTCACACCTGGCGCGACCTCCGGCGCCAGCGAACCGATACCATCCGAGCGGCCTTACGCCGGCATGTCAGGACGCCGGGATCGGGCCGCGAACGCAAGACGTATCGCGTCTATGCCTGTTGTCGGCAGGCGTGGCGGCAACTTTAGCGAAATTCTGTCTACACACAAGCGTCACATGGCATGTGCGGGGGTCGCGTTCAGCCAGCACCGGCGCCCGCCGCGCGGACGCCGGTCCAACGGACGTGCGCGAACCCGGCCAGCCCGGCCGAGCGGGTCCGGGCGGTCGGCCCCGGCACGCGTCGGCGACGCCTGGTCTGGCGTGCGCGTGGCTGCACTGCCGCAGCCCGGGCGCTGCGCCGATCGCGCTTGCGACGCATTGCGCGCGCGGTTGGGCGGCATGCCGGAAGTTCGCGGAGACCGGGGCGGACGCAGCGACCCGCCGCTCGCCGTGGAGCGCGCCGCCTCCGCGATGGCGGCGTCGTGGACATGGGCGGCCGCCGCAGCGTCGCGCAGCTTCCCACGCGAAAGCACGCCCCCAGCGCGGCTGGCCTTCAGAAGAAGTCGCGCACCAGCGCCGCCACCGCGGCCGGCTGCTCCATGTGCAGGTGATGGGTGCCCGGCAACGTGTGCACGCGGCCGTGGCGCAGCCGCGCCGCGCGCTCGTTGCGCAAGGGCTCGGGGAAATACGGCTGCGCCGGATCGGCGTAGATCACCCGCGTCGGGCACTCGATGCCGGCCAGCAGCGCCTGGATCTGCGCTTCGCTCGGCCGCACCGCGGTGGGCAGGGTCAGGCGCCGATCGCTGCGCCAGACGTAGCCGCCCTCCACCGCCTCGACCCCACGCTCGACCAGCAACCGCGCCGCCGCCGCGCTGAGCTGGTTGGACAGCATCCGCGCGCGCACCGGCGCGGCCAGGTCCGGAAACACGCGCAGCGGCGTGGTCCCGCCACGGCGGGTCGCCGCGACGCTGTCGCGCAGGCGCTCCAGCGTGCCCTCCACGCGCTCGGACAGGCCGCCCAGCATCTCGATCGCGACCAGCTTCTCCACCCGCTGCGGCGCCGCCGCGGCCAGGATGCTGGCGATCGCCGCGCCCATCGAATGGCCGATCAGCGCGAAGCGCTCCCAGCCCAGCGCGTCGGCCGCGTCCAGCAGCGGGTGCAGCGCGCCGGTCAATAGATAGTCGGCACCGGCCGGCAACGACGCGCTGTGGCCGTGGCCGGGCAGGTCCAGCATCACCAGGTCCAGCTGCGGCAATTGCGCGCTCAGCGGCACGAAGCTGGCCGCGTTGTCCAGCCAGCCGTGCACCGCCAGCACCTTGGGGCCGTGCGGATCGCCGCTGCGCAGTCCGGCCAGCGTGCCCACCCGAGACGGGCAGGCGACCTCGCGCAGGCTCATGCGGCGCGGGCGGCCAGCTGCGCCAGCGCGCGCGCGTGGGCCGGGGCGTCGTTGAGGCAGGGGATGTAGCGCACCTGCATGCCGCGCGCGGCGCAGGTCTCGACGAAGCCCATCGCCACTTCCTCCAGCGTCTCCAGGCAGTCGGTGGCGAAGCCCGGGCAGATCACGTCGACGCGCTTGATGCCCTGCTCGGCCAATTGCCACAGGCTCGGCTCGGCATACGGCTGCAGCCAGCGCTCGGCGCCGAAGCGCGACTGGTAGCCCAGCTGCCAGGCGCCGGCGTCCAGCTCCAGCGCCGCGGCGATCGCCTGCGCGCTGGCCTCGCAGCGCTGCGGGTAGGGATCGCCGTTGTTGGCCACGCGCTGCGGCAGGCCATGGAAGGAGAAGAACAGGCGCTCGCCGCGGCCGTGCTGCGCCCAGTGCGCGCGCACGCTGTCGGCCACCGCGGCGACCCAGGCCGGGTCGGTCGGATAGTCCTCGATCAGGCGCACCGGCAGCTGCGGGTTGCGCGCCTGCCAGGCCCGCACCACGTCCTCGATCGAGGCGGTGGTGGTGGTCGAATACTGCGGATACAGCGGCAGCACCACGATCCGGCGCACGCCGCCGTCGCGCAGCGCGTCCAGCGCCGGCGCCAACGCCGGCGAGCCGTAGCGCATCGCCCAGGCCACGCGGTGTTCGGGCAGTTCGCGCTGCATGCCCTCGGCCAGGCGCCGCGTGTATACCGCCAGCGGCGAGCCGTCCGGCAGCCACACCAGCGCGTACTTCTCCGCCGAGCGCGGCGAGCGCCGCGGCAGGATCACCCAGTTCAGCAGCGGCCACCAGAACAGCTTGGGGATGGCGACCACGCGCTTGTCGCCGAGGAACTCGGCCAGGTAACGGGCGACCGCGGGCGCGGTCGGCGCCTCGGGCGTGCCTAGATTCACCACCAGGACGGCGGTTTCGGGTGCGTCGGACATGCGCGCATTGTGGCAGAGGCGCACGCCGCGCGCGTCGCGATCGTGTCTATCGCAACGATCGACGCGCCCGCGCATGGCCGAGCGCGCTCATTGCCGATTCATTGCGCTGTGACTAAGTTCAAGGACTTGCAGTATCTTGCTGCGGACCTATTTCGGAAGCCCGCCATGCCCCGCCTGCCGCGCCTCGCCCTGTTGTTGAGCACCACGCTGTTCGTCGGCCACGCCGTGGCCGGCCCGGAAGAGGACGAGCGCGCCCGCAACGCGCTGCGCGTGCTGACCGACATCCAGAAGATCCCCGAACAGTCCATCCCCGACAAGCTGCTCGACGAGGGCCGCGCCATCGTGGTGATCCCCGACACGCTCAAGGCCGGCCTGGTGATCGGCGGGCGTCGCGGCCACGGCCTGATGTCGGTCAAGCGTCCCGACGGCACCTGGTCCAACCCGGTGTTCGTCAAGCTCACCGGCGGCAGCATCGGCTTCCAGGTCGGCGTGCAGTCCTCCGACGTGGTGCTGGTGTTCCGCAACGACCGCAGCCTGGACAACATCGTCAACGGCAAGTTCACCCTCGGCGCCGATGCCGGCGTCGCCGCCGGCCCGGTCGGGCGCAACGCCGCCGCCGCCACCGACGGCCAGCTCAAGGCCGAGATCTGGTCGTGGTCGCGCGCCCGCGGCCTGTTCGCCGGCGTCGCCCTGGACGGCGCCGCGCTGCAGATCGACGATGCCGCCGATCTCAACGTGTACGGCAGCAACACCACCCCGCGCATGATCTTCGAGGGCCGTACCACCAGCCTGCCGTCCAACGACGTGGTCGCCTTCCGCGACAAGCTGGAGGAAGCCACCTACGCGGCGCGGCAGAACCGCGGCACCGACGGCGCCGCCGCCCCGCACACCGCCAGCGCGGCGCCGGCGCAAGCCACGCCCGCACCGGTCGCCGAACCGGCGGCCGACGCCGCTGCGGGCGCCAGCACGGCGCCATTGCAGCCCGCGCCGCAGACGCCGCCGCAGCAGGGCTTCCAGCCGGTGTCCGAAGGCGAGATCCGCACCGAGTCGCTGGACGGCACTCGCTGACGCCAGGCCAACGCGGCACGCCGCGCTGAACGCGCGCGGTCACGCGCCGCGGCGTGGTGCGTTATCCTCCGTGTTCCTTACGACTTTTCTGCGAGCGGATCATGGGCAGTCTTAGCATCTGGCACTGGCTGGTGGTGCTGGTGATCGTGCTGCTGGTGTTCGGCACCAAGCGGCTGACCAGCGGCGCCAAGGATCTGGGCAGCGCGGTCAAGGAATTCAAGAAAGGCATGCGCGACGACGACAAGCCCGCCGGCCAGCTGAGCGACGGTTCGCGCAACGACGAGCCGTCCCGCGAGACCCAGTCCGAACGCGACCGCGACGCCCGCTGACCCAGGAAGCCGTCGGCGTGTTCGATATCGGATTCAGCGAACTGCTGCTGATCGCCGTGGTGGCGCTGGTGGTGCTCGGCCCGGAACGCCTGCCCAAGGCGGCGCGCTTCGCCGGCCTGTGGGTGCGCCGCGCGCGCGCGCAGTGGGATTCGGTGAAGCAGGAGCTGGAGCGCGAACTGGAAGCCGAGGAACTCAAGCGCAGCCTGCAGGACGTGCAGGCCTCGCTGCGCCAGGCTGAAACGCAGTTGCGCGACAGCGGCCAGCAGCTGCAGCGCGAAACCGAGGCGCTGCGGCGCGAGATCGACCCGACCGGGCCGCAACCGCCGGACCAGGCACCCGCCGAACCGGCCCCGGCCGCGCAGGCGCCGGATCCGCTGTCCACGGCCGGCGCGCCCCACGGCGGCACGCCGACCGCCCCGGCGCAGGCGATACCGCCGACCACATCGCATCCGCACCTGCCCGACCCGCAGCCGCCTGCATCCCACGCCGCCTCTCCTGCGCCGGCGCCCGGCGCCACGCCCTCCGGGACCGATGCCGAGGCGCCGCGATGAATCCGGAAGCCGAAAGCAGCCTGATCGAGCACCTGGTCGAATTGCGCGCGCGCCTGGTCCGCGCGCTGACCGGCCTGGGCGTGGTGGTGCTGGCGCTGTTGCCGTTCTCCAAGCAGATCTACACCTGGCTGGCGGAGCCGATGCTGGCGCAGCTGCCGATCGGCCAGAGCGTGATCGCCACGCATCCGGCCGGCGCGGTGTTCGCCCCGCTGAAGCTGACCTTCTTCGTCGGCGTGTTCATCGCCGCGCCGTGGCTGCTGTACCAGGCCTGGGCCTTCGTCGCGCCGGGCCTGTACCAGCGCGAGAAGCGCCTGGCGCTGCCGCTGCTGGCCTCGGCGGTGCTGCTGTTCTACGTGGGCTGCGCCTTCGCCTATTTCCTGGTATTGCCGGCGGTGTTCCACTTCCTGACCACGTTCAAGCCGGACATCATCCAGCTCACCCCCGACGCCGGCGCCTACCTGGATTTCGTGCTGGCGATCTTCTTCGCCTTCGGCGCCAGCTTCGAGCTGCCGGTGGCGCTGGTGATCCTGGCCCTGCTCGGCTGGGTCACCCCGCAGCAACTGCGCGAAGGCCGCGGCTACGCGGTGGTCGGCATCTTCGTGCTGGCGGCGGTGCTGACCCCGCCGGACGTGGTCTCGCAGCTGATGCTGGCGATCCCGATGTGCCTGCTTTACGAGCTGGGCATCATTGCGGCGGCGGCGGTGACCAAGAAGCCGGGAGTGGAGATTCGGGATTAGGGATTCGTAAGAGCGGTTCCCTGCGCCTCACCCATCCCGAGCCGGGGCCACGTTCCGGCGCTCGCCTGCACAAAAAAACGGCCCCGAAGGGCCGTTTTTGCTGTGGCTGTTGCTCTTACGATTCCCGAATCCCCAATCCCGATTCCCAGCCCTCAAGCCACAAAGACGTTGGACGGCGGCGCCGGCACCGCCGACGCGGCATCGTCGGCATGCACGAACATCTGCTTCCAGGCCACGTAGACGATGCCGGCGATCGCCGTCGGCAGGACCGCCATCAGCAGGACCTGCATGATCAGCGCGGACATCACGGTGCCGACCACGGGCTGCAGCACCAGCAACACCAGGGTCAGCGCGAAATAGAACGCGAACATGGCGAGGAAGGCGAGGACGAAGAACACCAGCATCGCCGGCAGGTTGTGCAGGCAGGCGCGCAGGCCGTGGCCGATCGCGGCGACCCCGTTGCGGCCGTCGAACATCACCTGCGGGGCGAACAGGAACAGGGTCAGCGACACCGCCACGACGCCGACCGCCACCAGCAGCAGCCACGCCAGGATGCGCAGCGCCGGCAGGGTCGCGACCAGTTCCTCCACCTGCGTCGGATCCGGCCGCGTCGCGGACTGGCTGAGTGCGTTGAGCTGGTTCATGACGTCGTTCAGCTGCGCCATCCCGTCCGTCCCGATCACCGCGACCGCCAGAAGGGCGAGCGTCACCCCGACCACCGCCTGCGGCAGCAGCGCCACCAGCAGGTTCGGCGCGCGGCTGCCGTGCAGGCCCTGCAGCAGGTGCGCCGGCTCCGCGCTGCGGCCCTGGTCGACCTCGCGCGCCGCCCACACCAGGCCGCCGAACAGCACCGGCCCGGCCAGGGCCATCAGCAGTTGCGCCAGCATGCCCAGGGTCGGATGGAGCGCGCCCAGGAACATGGCGATCAGGGTCGCCAGGCCCCAGAGCAGGCCCAACCGTCCCAGCGCCCACGGCGCCCGCCGCAGCAGCGCTATCCCGCCCAACAGCCATTCCGCGCCGGCCGAAGCCGGCAGCTTGCGAATCTCGATCATTGCCAATCCGAAGTGGGGGACGCCGTCGACGCGGCGACTGCACAGATTATCGCGGTTTTGCCGGCCCGCCAGCGGGTTGCTGGCCGCGCGCGTGCTGAACGAAGCGCCGCAGCAGCTTGCGTGCCAGCGGCGCGGCGCTGACCTCGCGGGCGATGGTACGGGCGCAGCGGCCGGCGCTGCGTAGACAGTCGGCGCGGGCGTGCACGTAGCCGCGCATGTGGTGGGTGGCGAATTCGGGGTGGAACTGCACGCCCCAGGCCGCCTTGCCCCAGCGGAACGCGTGGCACTGGTCCTGCGCCGAGCGCGCCAGCACGGTGGCGCCGTCCGGCGCGCGCAGCACCGTCTGCAGGTGGGTGGCGTGGGCCGGGAAGCGCCCCGGCAGGCCGGCGAACAGCGGATCGTCGAACGCCGGCGGGTGCAGGTCGATATGCACCGTGCCCGATTCGCGCCCGGCCGGGTTGTAGGCCACTTCCCCGCCCAGCGCGTGCGCCAGCAGCTGGTGGCCGTAGCAGATGCCCAGCAGCGGCGTGCCGGCGTGCGCCGCCTCGCGCAGCCAGTCGGCGGAGCGTTCGCTCCAGTCGGCGCGGTCGGTGACGAAGGCGGCCGAGCCGGTCACGATGATCCCGGCGAAGCCCGCGCGCGTCGGCAGCGCCTCGCCGCCGGCGACGTTGGCGACCACCGTGTCGCGCTCGGCCAGGCCGGCGGCGACGCGGATCCAGTGCGGAAAGCGTCCGTAACGCCGCATCGTCGCCACCGGCTCGCCGGTTTCGAGGATCAGGAAGGGCGCGGGCGTCATCGGCGGGTGGCGGCTCGGAAGGGGGTTGCCCCGATTGTAGGCAGACCTTCGCGGCTTTTTCCAAGATCCTCGCGCATGCGGGCGGCGGCCGCGCGCGCCGGTTCAGCTGCTTGACAGTCGCACAGCGCGGCCGGCGCGGCGCGGCGGCCACGGTGTGGCATCCCCCGCGGCGGGGTCAGTGCAACGACAACGCATGCGGCAGCGACAGGCGCAGGTCGATGTCCAGCAGGCGGCCGTCGGCGCTGTGCAGCAGCAGGTGGCCCGGTTGCTCGCGGGCGTGCAGCAGCAGGTCCGCGGGTGTCTCCAGCGTGGCGATGCACGCGGCATCGGCGAAGCGGACCACGAAGTAGCGGCGGCGGTCGTGCAGGTGCACGCCGATCAGCATGCCCTGCTCCAGCGCGAGGAACTGCTCGCCCAGCAGCGTTTCCGCCCGCACCTGCGGCAGCACGCAGGCGCGCTGCTCCGTGCCGTCGCGGTAGACGAACGCGACCGTGCCGTCCGCGCGCGCGTCCAGCTGCGGCTGCTGGATCGCGCCGCAGCGATGCGGCAGCAGCGGCACGCCCTCCAGCAGGGCGAGATCGTCGCGCCCGCGCAGGCGCCGCTGCGGCAACGCATAGGTCCAGTCCTGCACGGTGTCGCCGGTGCGCACCAGGAACACCTCGCAGTCGGCGAAGAAGCCGGCGGCGGCGATCGGTCCCGGCAGGTCGCCGACATGCCACAGCACCTCGCCCAGGCCCTTGCCGACGTCGATCACCAGGATGCGGTCGTTCGCCACCACGGTCCAGCCGGTGCCGTTGAGCGCGGGCGCGGCGTACTGCACGGCCAGCGCACCGAGTTCGACGCTGCCGCGCGTCGCCAGGTCCAGCCGCGCGACCCGCGCGACCTGCTCGCGCGGCGCCACCGCCAGGGCCACCTGCCCGCTGGCCGCGAGCACCAGGCGGTAGGCCGGCACCGGGTAGCGCTGGGTCACCCGGCCGTGCGCATCGAGCACGGCCGCGCCGGCCTCGCCGAGGGCCACCAGATAGCGCCGGTCGGGCAGCACCGCCGCGTCGTGGATCGGTTGCAGGCCGGCGGCGGGCAGCGGGAGGTCCAGCGCCGCCTCCAGCCGCCAGAACGGCGACGGCGTGCCGGCCTGGGCGACGCGCCATGGCGGCATGTCGCTCTTCAGGCAGGCGTCGCCGGCCAACTGCAGCAGCCGGTCCAGGTCGCTGCGCCCCAGGGCGTTGCGACCGGCGCTGCAATCGGCGGCGAGTGCCGGCAGCACGCACGCGGCCAGGCGCCGCAGCGCCGCGCTGTTGCCCTCGATCGCCAGCAGCGCATCGGCCAGGGCGGCGCGCGCGGCCGGGTCGGTGGCCGGATCGGCCAAGGCCTCGATCCTGGCCGCGTACTGCTGCAGCGTGTCCGGCAGCAGGTTGGCGCGCTGCACCAGCGCGCGCGCCGACAGCGCGGCACCGGCCTGCTCGGCCGCGCGCAGCCAGTGCAGCGCCTGCGCGCGCGCCGCGCGCAACGGCCACACCGCCTCGACCGCTTCCAGCCAATGGCCGCCGTCGACCAGCGCCTGGCCCCATTCCAGCCGCAGCTGCGCCGCCAGCGCGGGGTGGGTGTCCTGCAGCTGCCGCACCGCGTCGGCGAAGGCGCCATCGCGCCGCGCCACCTGGACCGCGCGCCGGTGGTCGCCGGCCAGCATCAGCAGGCGGATGATCAGCGCCGGCGGCATGTCCCAGCCCAGCGCCAGGTCGGCGGCCTGCGCGTGGCGCGCATGGCGGACCAGATAGTCCAGCGCCTCCTGCCGCGCATTGAGCAATTCGGCCAGCACGAACACGGCCTCGTCGGTCCTGCCCTGGCGGTCCAGGGCGGCGAACGCCTCGCGGTACATGCGCCGCAGGTGCGCGGTCAGGTCCTCGTCCAGGCCGAGCTCGGCGCTGCGCCCGATGCGGCCGGACAGTTGCAGGCTGTCGCGCCGGCCCGGTGCGGCGAACGCCTGGCCCATGGACGGCCCGGTCCCGTCGATCGGCAGGGCGTTGCGCAGCGCCTCATCCAGCTCCCCACGTTCGAACATCGCCATCATGCGGCGCAGGTAGGCGCCGTGCCGGTAGCCGATCAACCGGCCCAAGCGACTGATCGCGGCCAGCCGCGCGAGCGTGTCGCGCCAGGCGCTGGGCCGCGCGCCCGACTGGCGTGCGGGAACGCCACCGGGCGACGTGGCCGCCGCCGCCGACCGCGGCAGCACGCGCGACAACAGCGCGAGGGCGGCGCCCAGCACGCCCTCGCGCACCGCGGCCATGCCGCCGCGCGGCACTCCCGCCGGGCGCGTGCCGGACATCGCGCGCAGGAACGCCTCGCTCTCCGCGCTGCGCGGCGGGATGCGCTGGCCGAGCACGCCGCGCACGTCCTTGCCTTGCAGTTGCGCCACCTCCAGGGCCGGCGGCGGGAGGCGGCACGCGTAGGTGTCGTGCAGCGCATAGGCGTCCAGCGCGATCGCCTCGGACAGGTCCAGCCGCGTGCCCTGGTCGAAGCGCAGCCCCACCACCGCGGCGCCGGCGACCAGGCCGATATCGAGGGCCGGCAGCGCGGCCAGTTCCGCGGCCGTCAGCGGCGCCGAGAACAGCGCGCCCTGCAGCCGCCGCAACGGCACCGCGCCCACGCGTTCGCACGGCAGGGCCTGCGCGCGGGCGAAACACAGCACGTCGCCCGCTTCGAACCGGTAGGCCCGGCAGCCGGGATGCCAGGCGGCGAGCATGCGCGCCAGCCGCAGCGGCGCGGGCAGGACGCCGGCGGGCCACCACAGGCCGTCCAGTGTCTGCAGGCCGCGCCACAGCGGATCGCGCACCGCACCGGCCGCGCGCGTCGCGGTCGTCTCATCCATCGCGCTCGCCTCCACGCTGCCCGCGCATGCGCAGCAGGACGCGGCGGCCACCGTCGCCCAGGAGCAGCACCTGCCCTTCCAGGTCGACCAGGGCCACCGAGGCGCCATCGAAGGACACCGAGGCGACGCTGATGTCGCAGGGCGACTGGAACAGGATCTCCTGGCCATGCTCGCCGAGCGCGACCAGCGCGCGGCGATCCTGGCGCAGCATCAACAGCTGGCTGCGCTCGCTGCGCTGTGGGTCCGGCACCAGTCCCAGCAGCTTCCAGCCCGGCGGCGGCACCAGTTCCAGTTCGGAATAGCCGTCCTGCGGCCCGCCCTGGTACAGGCGACAGGCACGCGCCCCATCGCGCTGGCCGCCGCGGTACTCCAGGCAGATGCCGCCCTGCCACTGCCCATCCCGCACCCCCCCGCGGAACACCAGTTGCGTCGGCCGCGATGGCGCGGTCAGCTGGGTCAGCAGTTGGGTGGTGCCCTCGCGGTGCAGGCAGCTGATCCGCAGATGGCCCGACGCGTAGCGGGCATACACCAGCCGCTGCGCGTCGATCTGCTGCATCGCCAGCACCGCGTCGTCCACCAGGGCGTGGGCGGGCGTATCGCGTCCGGGCCGGGTGCTGGCATTGGTCCACGACAGCAACCGCCCGGCGCCATCCAGGATGACCACGCGCTGCGTCCGCGCCTGTTTCGCGCCGCCCTTGAGCCAGGCGCAGTGCAGCCAGCGCGCGGTCCCCGGCACCGCGGCGAAGACATCGGCCGGCGGCCGCGCCACGGTGAGGAAGCCCGGCATCTTCCAGAAGTACAGGCCAACCGGCATCGCCACCACGCCGGCGAACTCCTTGTGGGCGATGACGCCGCACAGCAGTTCCGTACCGGAGGTCCATGCGCTGTAGCGCGGCGCGGCCTTCTTGTAGCGGCCCTCGCGCGGAACCTGCAGCACGACCGCCCGCTGCTCGCCGGCCAGCGGCAACGCCACGTAGTGGCCCGCGCTGCTGAACAACGGGGGTTGCCGCAGCGACACCCTGCCCTTCAGCGTCTCGCCGGAGGCCGCCACCGCGGGCGGCGGCGGGGCGATGAAATCGCCACGCAGCAGGCGCGCGGCGCAGGGCGCGGGCGGCACGGCGAGCGCCAGTTCACGGTGCGCGTGGCGGCTGCCGATCGCCACGCGCAAGCGGCCGTCGAAGTCCTGCCGCACCGCCACGCTGTGGTCGCCCATGCCGGCGTCCTGCTGGGTGGCGGCGATCCACCAGCGCTCGCTGGCGGCCTGGCCGCTGCCGCGCAGATACGCGCGCCAGGCGCTGCGCTCGGCATCGGTCGCCGGCTGGTGGGTGCGCGCCTGCAGCAGGGCGCGCAAGGCATGGGGCGCGTCCGCGGCCTGCACCTCGCCCGGCCGCTGCAGCACGCCCCAGGCGAAACGCGCACGGGCGGCCTGCGCGCGGCGCGCCAGCAGGATCCACATCGCCACGTGCAGCAGGCGCGGCGCGCCGCGCTGGGCGGGGCCGGCGTCGAACAGCGCCAGGACCAGGGCGTCGCTCTGGCGCTGCACCAGCTTCGGCGCCAGGAACAGGTGTTCGTGGTGCGCGGCGCGGCGCAGGAACTCGTCCGGCAGCAGGTCGGCCACGGCCCACTCGCTCAACAGCAGGCGCGCGTAGGGCCCGCGCCGGCGCAGGTCGTCGATGCCGTCGGGATCGGCGGCGCCGTGCTGCATCCGCGCGGCGCCGCGGCCGAGCAGCGGCTCCAGCCGCACCAGCCAGTCGCCGAGCAGCGCGGCGATGTCCGGGTCGAACCAGGCCAACCAGGCGTGCCATGGCTGCAGCGCCGGCGGCAACGGCAGCGTCGCGCTCATGCGGCCCAGCGCCGGCGAATCTGCTCCACCAGCGTCGCGCCGAGCGGCAGCAGGCGGTGCAGCGGCACCAGCGCCGCCGGTGCGGGCAGCAGCAGCCAGGGCGGTTCGGGATGGCGGCGCGCGACGGCCTGCGCCAGCAGATCCAGCGGCAGGTCCGGACGCTGCGCGGTCGGCAGCCACAGCGCCGGCGCCTCCGGGCGCGGGGCGATGTACAGCACGCCATCGATCCACGGCAATGCCGATGCCGGCCCGGTCACGACCAGCAGTGCGTCGCTGGCCGTCGCCATCAGCGCGTCCGCCGCCGCGCTGCGCGCGGTGCGCTCCAGCAGGTCGCGCGCGCGCTGGCCCACGCCCACGACGCCCTGCGGCGGCGGCGGCGCAGGATCGTCGCGCCACGACCAGCTCATGCGGCGGCGCCGATCCGCTCGATCAGGCGCGCGCGCGCGGCCGCAAGCTCATGCGGCATGGACGCTGCGGTGAAGTTGGCGTCGATCTCGCGCAGCACCGCGTCGGCCGCAGTGCGCGCGTCGGCGTCCGCATCGGCATCGTCGGCCAGGCAGCGCTGGGCGGCCTCGAGCAGCCGCGCCACGCGCGACAGCGGCTGCAAGGCCGCCTGCTCCACCGCGGCGAGCAAGGTCGGGTTGGCGGCCAGCGCCAGGGTGTCGCGCAGCGCGTCCTGCGCGGCGGCCTGCGCCTCGCGCGTCGGCATCACGTAGAACAGCGGCCACAGGTCCGCCTCGGTGGCGACGCTGCGCCCGGCCAGCACGGTGGCCGCTGCCACCAGGCGCTGGATCTTGACGATGCGGCGGTCGGACAAGGCCAGCCCCGCCGCGCGCAAGCTGCGAACCGCCTGCGCCAGGGCGCTGCGCGCCTCGTCCATCCGCACCTGCCGTACCTGTCCGGCGAGCAGGTCCAGGTCGGCCAGGTCGGCCACATGCGGCACCTCGGCGCGTTCGGCCTGCCAGCCGCCGGCCAGCAAGGCTTCCAACTGGTGATCCGGCACCGCGTCGACGAACAGGTGCAGCAGGAAGCGGTCGGCGAAGGCCGCCAGCGACTCGTCCTCGGGCAGCGCGTTGGCCGCGCCCACGCACAGGCGCAGCGGGCAGGCCAGGTCGGTATGGCCGCGCCGGAAGCGGCGTTCGTTCAACACGCCGAGCAAGGTGTTGAGGATGGCGGTCGAGCCCAGGAACACCTCGTCGAGGAAGGCGATCTCCGCCTCCGGCAACATGCCGGTCACGTCGGTTTCGACCAGGCCCTCGCGCAGCTTGCGCAGGTCCACCGGTCCGAACAGCTCGGACGGTTCGGTGAAGCGGCCCAGCAGGTATTCGAAGTAGCGGCCGCCGAGGGCGGCGGCCACGCGCCTGACCACGGCGCTCTTGGCCGTCCCGGGCGGACCGACGATCAGCAGGTGTTCTTCGGCGATCGCCGCCAGCACCATCAACTCGGCGAGCTGGTGGCGCTCGACCAGGCCGGCCGTGGCGGAATGGACGGCCGCGCGGACGCGCGCGGCGGCGGATGCGATGGACGAGGGCATGCGGGCTGTCGAAGAGGCGCGCCGTGCGCGGAACATCCGCACGGGAGCGCGAAAAAGGATCCGCCGCACTTTAGATCAATTCCAATGCAGCGCAAACCGCGCGGGCGCGCAGGACATATCGGCAGGCGCGGGGCATCCGGACGCAGCCCGATCCGGTCGGCCTTGCGCTGCCAGGCAACGCCGCGCCGTCGATTCGTGCCGATGGAGTGGACCGTTGTCGATGACACTGGCTGCGATGGCGCCTGCGCGCCACCGCATGCAGCGCCGGCTCACTCCCGCGGCGGCAGCACCGACAGCACTTCCTCGATGGTGGTCAGCCCGGCGGCGACCTTTTCCAGGCCGGCACGGCGCAACGTGCGCACGCCTTCGGCCTGGGCGGCACGGCTGAAGCCGGCCAGGTCCATGTCGGCGCGGATCAGCGTGCGCAGGCGCGGCGTCACCGGCAGCAGTTCGTACAGGCCGACCCGGCCCAGGTAGCCGGTGCGGCGGCACTCCAGGCAGCCGACCGGGGCATGCGGCTGCAGGTCCTCCGGCAGCGCCTCGCCGGGTTCGCGCAGCGCGTCCCAGGCGGCCGCGTCCAGCGGGTGCGGGCGCTTGCAGTGGCTGCACAGGGTACGCACCAGGCGCTGCGCCAGCACGCCGTTGAGGGTGGAGGCGACCAGGTAGTGCGGCACGCCCAGGTCGAGCAGGCGGGTGATCGCCGAGGGTGCGTCGTTGGTATGCAGGGTCGACAGCACCAGATGGCCGGTCAGCGAGGCCTGCACCGCCATCTGCACGGTCTCCAGGTCGCGGATCTCGCCGATCATGATGATGTCCGGGTCCTGCCGCAGCAGGGTGCGCACGCCGCTGGCGAAGTCCAGGTCGATGTTGGTCTGCACCTGCATCTGGTTGAACTCCGGCGCGATCATCTCGATCGGGTCCTCCACGCTGCACACGTTCACGTCGGGCGTGGCCAGGCGCTTGAGCGTGGAGTACAGCGTGGTGGTCTTGCCCGAGCCGGTGGGGCCGGTGACCAGCACGATGCCGTGCGGGCGTTCGACCAGCGCCTTCCAGCCGGCCGCCTCCTGCGCGCTGAAGCCGAGCTGGTCCACGCTCTTGAACGCCGCGTCCGGGTCGAAGATGCGCATCACGCACTTCTCGCCGAACGCGGTGGGCATGGTCGACAGGCGCATCTCGGTCTCGCGCCCGCCCGGCGAGCGGGTCTTGATGCGCCCGTCCTGCGGGCGGCGGCGCTCGGCCAGGTCCATGCGCCCGAGCACCTTGATCCGGCTGACGATGGCGGTCATCACCGCCGGCGGCACTTCCAGCACCTTGTGCAGCACGCCGTCGATGCGGAAGCGCATGCGCCCGGCCTCGCGCCGCGGCTCCAGGTGGATGTCGCTGGCGCGCTGCTCGAAGGCGTACTGCAGCAGCCAGTCGACGATGTGCACGATGTGGTGGTCGTCGGCGTTGACGTCGCCGCCGCGGCCCAGTTCCACCAGCTGCTCGAAGCTGGGCAGGCCGCTGCTCTGCTCGGTGCGCCCGTCCTTGGCGCCGCGCACCGAGCGGGTCACGCCGAAGAACTCCATCGTGTAGCGGTGCAGATCCAGCGGGTTGACCACCGCGATCTCGATCCGGCGCCGCGCCAGGTGCTGCACGTCGCCCAGCCAGTCCAGCGCCAGCGGCTCGCTGGTCGCCACCAGCAGGCGTTCGGCGTCCAGCGCCAGCGGCAGGATGCGGTGGCGGCGCGCATAGGCGTGCGAGACCACCGCGGTGGCCGCGGCCACATCGACCCGGGTCGGATCGATGCGCAGGTAGCGCAGGCCGCAGCGCTGCGCCAGCCATTCGGTCAGCCGCTCCAGGCCCAGTTCGCTGCCGGGCGGGCGCGTGGCGGCCAGTTTCAGGTTGGACAGCAGCACCAGCGGATGCACGTCGCTGGCGGTGCGCGTGGACTGCACCGAGAACTGCATGCGCCCGCGCTCGGCCGGCGCGACCAGGCCGTCGGCGAGCAATGCCGCGGCCACGCGCTCGAAACTCAGCCGCCCGGGCGGCAGGGATACCGTGGCGGGTGCGGGCGCGGCGGGTCGCGAATCCATGGTCAGGTCCGGTGCGCGGAAGTCCCCGCAAGTCGGTCGCTATACTAGCGCACCCCTTTTGCCGGCCTTTGCTGCATGCCCGTCTCCCGGTCCGTTCCGATCACGTTCCAGGGTCTGATCCAGACCCTCAACCAGTTCTGGGCGCAGCACGGCTGCGTGCTGATCCAATCGCTGGACCTGGAAGTGGGCGCCGGCACCTTCCATCCGTCCACGTTCCTGCGCGCGCTCGGGCCGGAGCCGTGGAACGCGGCCTACGTGCAGCCGAGCCGGCGTCCCACCGACGGCCGCTACGGCGAGAACCCGAACCGCCTGCAGCGCTACTACCAGTACCAGGTGGCGATGAAGCCCAGCCCGGACAACATCCAGCAGCTGTACCTGGATTCGCTCAAGGCGCTGGGCATCGACCCGCTGGTGCACGACCTGCGCTTTGTCGAGGACAACTGGGAATCGCCGACGCTCGGCGCCTGGGGCCTGGGCTGGGAGGTGTGGCTCAACGGCATGGAAGTCACCCAGTTCACCTACTTCCAGCAGGCCGGCGGCCTGGAGTGCAAGCCGGTGCTGGGCGAGATCACCTACGGTCTAGAGCGCCTGTGCATGTACCTGCAGAACTGCGACAACGTCTACGACCTGGTGTGGACCTACGGCCCGGACGGATCGCCGGTCACCTACGGCGACGTCTACCACCAGAACGAGGTAGAGCAGAGCGCGTACAACTTCGAGCATGCCAACGTGGCCGAACTGTTCCACCGCTTCGACGCGTGCGAGCAGGAAGCGCAGGCGCTGGTCGAGGTCGGCCTGCCGCTGCCGGCCTACGAGCAGGTGATCAAGGCCAGCCACGCCTTCAACCTGCTCGACGCGCGCCGCGCGATCTCGGTGACCGAGCGCCAGCGCTACATCCTGCGCGTGCGCGCGCTGGCGCAGGCGGTGGCCAAGGCCTACTACGCGCAGCGCGAGAAGCTGGGCTTCCCCGGCGTGAAGCGCTGAAGCCGTAAGCCCCTCTCCCACCGGCGACCGAAGGAAGTCCCCGTGGGAGAGAGGGGTTGGGGTGAGGGTACGGGGCGAAGCCCTGCAGACCTGAACCTCCAAAGACTCCGCCGTACCCTCATCCGCCCCTTCGGGGCACCTTCTCCCGCAGGGAGAAGGGAAACGCTAGCAAGGTCCGACACATGAGCCAACACCTTCCCCTGCTGATCGAACTGGGCACCGAGGAACTGCCGGTCAAGGCATTGCCGGGCCTGGCCCAGGCGCTGTTCGACGGCGTGATCGCCGGGCTGGAGAAGCGCGGCATCGCGGTCGCGCGCGGCGACGCCAAGCCGCTGTCCACGCCGCGCCGGCTGGCGGTGCTGCTGCCCGGCGTGGCCACCGAACAGCCGCAGCAGCGTTCGGAAGTGCTCGGCCCCTATCTCAACATCGCGCTCGACGCCGACGGCCAGCCGACCAAGGCGCTGCAGGGTTTCGCGGCCAAGGCCGGGATCGACTGGACCGCGCTGGAGCGCACCAGCGACGCCAAGGGCGAGCGCTTCGTGCACCGTGCCGTGACCCCGGGCGCGCAGACCGCCGCGCTGCTGCCGGACATCCTGCGCGAGGCGATCGCGGCGATGCCGATCCCCAAGCCGATGCGCTGGGGCGACCACGACTACGGCTTCGCGCGGCCGGTGCAGTGGCTGGTGCTGCTGTTCGGCAACGAGGTGGTGCCCATGCCGCTGTTCGGCGTGCACGCCGGCCGCGACAGCCGCGGCCATCGCTTCCTGCACGACGCGCCGGTGCCCTTGGCGCAGCCGGGCGATTACGTGGCCGCGCTGCAGGCCGCGCAGGTGCTGGTGGACCCGGACGTGCGCCGCGCGCGCATCGTCGCCAAGGTCGAGCAGGCCGCGCGCGAGGCCGGCGGCAGCGCGCGCATCGCCGAGGACAATCTGGAGCAGGTGGTGAACCTGGTCGAATGGCCGTCGGCGGTGCTGTGCAAGTTCGAGCCGGCGTTCCTGGCGGTGCCGCAGGAAGCGCTGATCGAGACCATGGAGAGCAACCAGAAGTTCTTCCCGGTGCTGGACGACGGCGGCAAGCTCACCGAGCATTTCATCGGCATCGCCAACATCGTCTCGCGCGACGCGGCCGAAGTGGCCAAGGGCTACGAGCGGGTGATCCGCCCGCGCTTCGCCGACGCCAAGTTCTTCTTCGACGAGGATCTCAAGCAGGGCCTGCAGGCGATGGGCGCGGGCCTGGCCAGCGTCACCTACCAGGCCAAGCTCGGCAGCATCGCCGACAAGGTGCAGCGCGTGGCCGCCCTCGCCGAGACGATCGCCGCGCAGGTCGGCGCGGACCCGGCGCAGGCGCGTCGCGCCGCCGAACTGAGCAAGAACGACCTGCAGTCGCGCATGGTCAACGAGTTCCCGGAACTGCAGGGCATCGCCGGCCGTCACTACGCCGTCGCCGCCGGCGAACCGAGCGAGATCGCCCTGGCGATCGACGAGGCCTACCAGCCGCGCTTCGCCGGCGACGACATCGCGCTGTCGCCGCTGGGCAAGGTGCTGGCGATCGCCGAGCGCCTGGACACCCTGGCCGGTGGCTTCGCCGCCGGCTTGAAGCCCACCGGCAACAAGGATCCGTTCGCGCTGCGGCGCAATGCGCTGGGGTTGGCGCGGACGGTGATTGAGAGTGGGTTTGATGTGGATCTGAGACGCTTTTTGAGTATGGCGAGTAAAGAGGCCATCAAAAAAGCGCGTGCACCTTCGCAAAAGCTGGTCGACGAAAGAAGAGCGAACGGAATGGGACTTTTGGAGTCCATGGAGCCGACCACCGACCAGAATTTTGCTCAAGCAGTTGTTAATACATCCGAAGGAATCTTCGACTTCATCCTCGACCGCCTCCGCGGCTACTACGCCGACAAGGACGTGCCGGCGACGCATTTCAATGCCGTGGCGGCCTTGTTCTCGGTCGCGGCTGAAGCCGCTCCTACAGGGAACACGGCGGCGTCTGTAGGAGCGGCTTCAGCCGCGACCGCCGCGCTCGGCTCGCTGTACGACTTCGACCGTCGCATCGACGCGATCGGCATCTTCGCCACGCTGCCGGAGGCCGAGGCGCTGGCCGCGGCCAACAAGCGTATCCGCAACATCCTGCGCAAGGCCGAGGGCGCGATTCCGGCGCAGATCGACCCGACGCTGCTGCGCGAGCCGGCCGAAAGCGCGCTGGCCGAAGCGGTGGAAGCGGCGATCGTGGAGACCGACGGCGCTCTGCGCCAGCACGACTACGTCACCGTGCTGAACTTCCTGGCGCGGCTACGGCCGCAGGTGGACGCGTTCTTCGACGGCGTGATGGTCAACGTCGACGACGCGGCGATCCGCGGCAACCGTCTGGCCCTGCTCAAGCGCCTGGGCGATCGTCTCGGCAGCGTGGCGGCGATCGAACATCTTTCGTCGTAAGCGATACGAAGCAGAGGGGCATGCAGGGGTTGCGCGAGCAGCTCTCTTGTTTCCACTGAGCGTGAGCCCCTCTCCCGTCGGGAGAGGGGTTGGGGAGAGGGTCCGGCGCGAAAGCGACTCGCGGAGTGTGGGTGCACGAGGCTGCGCCCGTACCCTCATCCGCCCCTACGGGGCACCTTCCCCCGAAAAGGGGGCCGTAGTCCCGAGGGGAGAAGGAAAAGCCGCTAGCCCCTCTCCCCTCGGGAGAGGGGTTGGGGTGAGGGTGCGGCGCGAAGCGTCTCGCGGAGTTTGGGGTCACGAGGCTTCGCCCGTCCCCTCATCCGCCCCTTCGGGGCACCTTCTCCCGGTGGGAGAAGGGAACAGCTGGCGAGGCTCTGCATATACCCGCCAGCCACGGTATTCGCAGCGCGACGCACTCCCGCCGTTACGAATCCCGAATCCCCACTCCCCATTCCCGGCTTCTAATCGAACAACGCCTGGATCGCCGCCAACCCCGCGTTCGCGCGCTCCTTCTTGCGCGCCGCATCGGCCACCGGGTCGGCGCCGTCGCGCTGCATTTCCTCGGCCGGGATCTCGTCGAAGAAGCGGCTGGGCTTGAGCCGGATGTGCTCGCCGAACTTGCGGGTGAGCTTGCTGTAGCTCATCCACAGCTGCTCCTTGGCGCGGGTGATGCCCACGTACAGCAGGCGCCGCTCCTCCTGCAGGTTGCCTTCTTCCAGGCTGACCTCGTGCGGCAGCACGCCGTCCTCGCAGCCGACGATGAACACGTAGCGGAACTCCAGGCCCTTGGAGGCGTGCATGGTCATCATCCGCACCTGGTTGCCGCCGTCGTCCTTGTCGTTGCGCGAGAGCAGCGCCAACTGCGCGGCCAGGTCGCCGACGGTGGCGCCACGCGGACCGCCCTCGAACCACTTGGCCAGTTCCTCCAGATTGCCGCGGCGACGCTGGAAGCTCGCCTCGTCCTTGCACTGACTGCGCAGTTCGCGGATCAGCCCCGACTGCTCGGCGAGCTGGCGCACCACGTCGGCCGAGGACAGCGTGGTCGAGGCCGCGCGCAGGTCGTGCAGGGTGTCGACGAAGTCGCTCAACCCATTGGCCGCGCGCGGCGGCAGTTGCTGCAGCGCGCCCAGCGATTCGGCCGCGCGCGACATCGGCAGGTGCTTGGCCGAAGCCAGTTCGGCCAGCTTGGCCAGCGAGGTGGCGCCGACCTCGCGCTTGGGCGCCTGCACCGCGCGCAGGAACGCCGCGTCGTCGTCGGGATTGACCAGCAACCGCAGCCACGACAGCACGTCCTTGACTTCCTGGCGCTCCAGGAACGCGGTGCCGCCGGTGATGTGGTACGGCACGCCGGCGATCTGCAAGGCCTTTTCCAGCGGCCGCGACTGGAAGTTGCCGCGGAACAGGATGCAGAAGTCGCTCCACGGCGCCTGCTTGGCGGCGCCCAGGTAGGCGATCTCGGCGGCGACCTTCTCCGCCTCGTGCTCGCTGTCGCGGCATTCCCACACGCGGATGCGCTCGCCGTCGGCCTGGTCGCTCCACAGCGTCTTCAGGTGCTCGTGCGGGTTGTGCGCGATCAGCGCGTTGGCCGCGCGCAGCACGCGGTTGGAGCAGCGGTAGTTCTGCTCCAGCTTGATGATCTGCAGCGCAGGATAGTCGCGGCCCATCTGCATCAGGTTTTCCGGGTTGGCGCCGCGCCAGGCATAGATGCTCTGGTCGTCGTCGCCCACGCAGGTGAAGTTGCCGCGCGGGCCGGCCAGCATCTTCAGCAGCCGGTACTGCGCGTCGTTGGTGTCCTGGCTCTCGTCCACCAGCAGGTAGCCGATGCGTTCGCGCCAGGCCATCACGATGTCGGCGTTCTCCTCCAGCACCTGCACCGGCAGGCGGATCAGGTCGTCGAAGTCCACCGCGTTGAAGGTGCTCAGCCGCGCCTGGTAGCGCTCGTACAGGCTGGCCGCTTCCTGCTCGCGGGTGCTGCGCGCCGCCGCCATGGCCTGCTCCGGCGACAGCCCGGCGTTCTTGGCGCGCGAGATCAGGTTCTTGGCGTCCTCGATCGCATCGGGCTTGGCGCCGTGCATCAGGTCCTTGATCTGCGCGGCGGCATCGTCGGCGTCGAAGATCGAGAAGCCGCGCTTCAGGCCGACCGCCGCATGTTCGATCTGCAGGAACTTCAGCCCCAAGGCGTGGAAGGTGCAGATGGTCAGGCCGTCGGCGGCATCGCCGCGGATGCGCTTGGCCACGCGCTCGCGCATTTCCTTGGCCGACTTGTTGGTGAAGGTGATCGCGGCGATGCGCTTGGCCGGATAGCGGCCGCTGGCGATCAGGTGCGCGATCTTCTCCACGATCACGCGGGTCTTGCCGCTGCCGGCACCGGCCAGCACCAGCAGCGGACCTTCGCAGTGCAGCACCGCGGCGCGTTGGGGAGGATTGAGACCGTGCATGAAGAGTTCCCTTGGCCGCGCATTGTAACGGGCGCCGGCCGGCGGCGACGCCTCGCCGCCCGGTTCGCGCTGAACCGGTTCGCGAACGGCCGGTGGCCGGAGCGCGCGGCCGCCGCGCTAGAATCGGCGGCATGGCGAAACTGTATTTCTACTATTCGGCGATGAACGCCGGCAAGACCACCACGCTGCTGCAGTCGGCGCACAACTACCGCGAGCGCGGCATGCGCACGGCGATCCTGACGCCGCGGCTGGATCATCGCGCCGGCAGCGGCGTGGTCGCCTCGCGCATCGGCCTGCGCGCCGAGGGCACGCCCTTCGTCGCCGAGACCGATCTGTTGGCCACCCTCGAGGCCGACATCGCCAGCCACGGACCGCTGCACTGCGTGCTGGTGGACGAGGCGCAGTTCCTCAGCCGCGCGCAGGTGTGGCAGCTCAGCGAGGTGGTCGACAGATTGCGCATTCCGGTGCTGTGTTACGGCCTGCGCACCGATTTCCGCGGCGAACTGTTCGAAGGCAGCCAGTACCTGCTGGCCTGGGCCGACGAACTGCAGGAGATCAAGACCATCTGCCACACCGGCAGCAAGGCGACGATGACCGTGCGTGTGGACGAGAACGGCCACGCCGTGCAGGACGGCCCGCAGGTGGAGATCGGCGGCAACGAACGCTACGTGTCGGTGAGCCGCCCCGAGTTCAAGAAGATCATGCGCGGCGAAGGCCGCATCGATCCGTTGCAGATCGCGTTGCCGCTTTAGCCCGCATGCAACACCGAACGCACCACGCTGGTGCGCCGGGTTGGAACGCGATGAACCGCGGCTGACGATTGCCGCGCGAGCGCCGTGTCTATGCCATCAGTCTATGGAGCGCGCCCAGGCGATGTGCCTAGAATCGCGCCGATCGCACTCATTGGATGAGGACCATGCTTTCGTTGAAAGGATTTTTCGCCGGCAGCGGCACCGCATTGGCCTATGCCCTGCTGCTTGCCCTGCCCGGCCCCGCCGTTGCGGCCCCGGGCGATCACACCTTCCAGGACATCCCGGCGCAGGTGATGACCGACGGCTTCCTCGAAGCGCATCTGGACCTGTTCTATCGACGCGCCGGTATCCGCGCCGACAAGAAGGGCGACTACGCCGAAGCCAGGAAGCAGTATCAGCTAGCCGCGCGTTATGCCGACAAGCCCTCGCAGGCGCGACTAGGCGAGATGTACTGGGAGGGCCAGGGCGTGGCCGCCGACCATGCGATGGGTTTTCTGTGGATGGCGTTGGCCTCCGAGCGCGGCTACGATCAGTTCGGCGCGCGCAAGATGGAGTACTGGAACCAGCTCACGCCCGAAGAACGGCAGCGCGCGATCAAGCTGGACAAGAAGATGCTCGCCACGTATGGCGATGCGGTCGCCAAGCCGCGTCAGGAAGCGGTCTTGCGCCGCGAAGCGGCACGCAGCACCGGCAGCATGCTCGGCCACTCCGGTGCTTCCGCCTTGCAGATCAACGGCCCGCGTGGCGGCAGCATCGATCCGGAAGTGTTCTACGCCAAGGAATTCTGGGAACCGGGGAAGTACTGGAAGCTGCAGGACCGGGTCTGGGACGGCCGCACGCCGGGCCGTGTGGATATCGGCGATGTCGAGGACATCACCCAAGAAACCACGCCGAAGCCGCAGCAACCGGCCAAGCCCTGAGCCCGGCCCGACACGTGGTACCGGACGCGTCACGCGTCGGCATTGAAGTCCCTCCCACAGTTCACTCGGCGCGTTGGCTGCGCGCCATCGTGGGACTGGCTTCAGCCGCGAAGAACGAAGTCCGGCACTACGTGCGGCCCGAGCGCATTCAATACAGCGTGCGCTCGCTCGCCGGCGGCGGCGTCCACTGGTACAGCCAGGTCTCGGTGAGCGGCTTGCCGCCGGCGCGCAGGAACAGGCGGATGTCGATCTGCTCGGTGCTCTCGTCCGGCGGCACCACGTCGAACATGGCGCGGTAGCCGGAGACTTCGTGCAGCGGCCGCGCCGAGACGATCTCGGTGCTGCCGCGGCTCAGCTGCAGCACCGCCTCGACCTTGGCGTCCTTGTCCTTGCCCAGCGCGGCCAGTTCGCCGCCGACGAAGTCCACCGCGAAGCGCCAGGAGAAGCGGGTGCGCTTGTGTCCGATCACCCCGCCCAGCCCGGTGCGGGTGGCCACGCACTGCGCCAGCGGCGAGGCGGCCGGCGGCTGCGCGCCCCAGTACAGCCGGTAGCCGAACAGCAGTTCCTGGCCCGGCTGCGGCTTGTCCTGCGGATTCCAGAACGCGACGATGTTGTCGAAGGTCTCGTCGACGGTGGGGATCTCCACCAGTTGCACCGAGCCCTTGCCCCATCCCTGCTTCGGCTCCACCCACAGGCACGGGCGCTTCTCGTAGTACACGCCGTCGTCCTGGTAGTGGTCGAAGTTGCGGTCGCGCTGCAGCAGGCCGAAGCCGCGCGGGTTCTCGTCCACGAACATGTTGAAGCGCAGGTGCGGCGGATTGCACAGCGGCCGCCAGATCCATTCGCCGGTGCCGGTCCACATCGCCAGGCCGTCGGTGTCGTGGATCTCCGGGCGCCAGTCCCAGTCCATGCGACGGTCGTTCTCGCCGACCTGGTACATGCTGGTGCACGGGCCCAGGCCCATCCGCTCGATGGTCTTGCGCGGATACAGCGCGCTGTCGATGTCCATCAGCAACACGTCGCCGTTGGTGATCGCGAAGCGGTAGGCGCCGGCCACGCTCGGCGAATCCAGCAGCGCGTACACCACCACGGTGTCCGAGCCGGCCTTGGGCTGCTCCAGCCAATAGGCGATGAAGTCCGGGAATTCCTCCGGCCCGCCGGTGCCGGTGTCGATCGCCAGGCCGCGCGCGGACTGCCCGTACTGGCCTTCCTTGCCCACCGCGCGGAAATAGCTGGCGCCCAGGAAGGCGGCGAAGTCGCGCTCGGTGTCCTGCTTGGTGTTGAGGCGGAAGCCGGCGAAGCCCAGCTCCTTGGGCAGGTGCTGGCCCTGCAGGCCGCTGCTGCCGTAGTCGAACGCTGCGCCGTCGTAGGCCAGTTCCTGCGCCTGCCCGTCGACCAGGTCGAACATGTGCACCGGCGACTTGAAGTACAGGCCCAGGTGGAAGAACTTGGCCTGGAACTTCGGCCCCTTGTCCACCGCCCACAACGCGTGGTCCTGGCGATAGCGGATCGACTGGTACTGGTCCCAGTTCAACGCTTCCAGCGGTCCCGGCAGCACCCGCTTGTGGCTCTGGTACGGCGCCTGGGCCATGGCCCGGGCGTGGCCCTTGAGCCAGGCGTAGTCGAAGGGCTGCGGCTTGCCCAGGCGGCGCAGGCCGACCGCGGGCGCGGCCTGGCCGAGCATCGGCATCGCGGGCAAGCCCATGGCGGCGAAGGCGGCGGCGGCGTTCTTGAGGAAATCGCGTCGTTGCATGGGCCGGATCGGAGCGTGAAGGGCCTCCATCATAGACAAGCGGCGTTGAACGCGAGGGCTACGGTGCCGGACAGGCGCCGTGCAGCGCCAGCGCCGCGGCATGCGCGCACAGGAAGCGGCGTTGCTGCGCCGGATCGTCGCCGCCGGGATAGTCCAGCACCGTCCACTGTTCCTCGGCCTGCATCCGCTGGCCCGGTGGCAGGGTCCGGTACCGCGCGTGCACTTCCATCTCCAGCAGGCCGCCGCCCGGATCCGCCGCCGGCGCGTCCAGGTAGAACTCGACCTGGCCCTGCTCGGGATGGATGCGGGCACGCGGCTGGTGCGCGAAACGGATCACCCAGGCCTGGCCGCCGGCGAAGGCCGCGATCCAGCCGGCCGAGGGCTGCAGCAGCAGCTTGCCGCGCCAACCGGCGCTGCCGGCCGGCGGCACCGCGGCCAGCGTCATCAGCCCGTCCTGCACCGCGTAGCGCGGCGGCGCGTAGCCGCTGCCGCCGCCGGCGACGGCCTGCACGCGGATGTCGGCCGCGGCCGCGACCGGCACCAGCACCCGGGTCGCGGACGGCACGCGCGTGTTGAACCACAGGTCCCAGGCCACCGCGGTCTTGCGCACGTTCTGCGCCTGGACCTGCAGCACCACGCTGTCGGCGCGCTGCGGCGACAGGGCGAAGCGCTTGTGCAGGCGCACGCCCGTGACCGGGCTGTCGACCCCGCGCAGTTGCAGGCGTTGCGGCGTGCGCGCGACGACGCTGGTGGTGGCGAAGCTCAGGTACGGGTCCGGCGGCCAGTTCGCGTGCGCCGCGCGGCGTGCCGGGTTGGCGTCCTGGTGCTGCCACCAGGCGCTCTGCGGGCCCACCCAGACGTCGTGGCCGAAGTAGGGAATATCGTCGGCGCTGGCGTCGACCGGCGGTGTCGGCTGGCGCTGCACCGCGTCGCCGACCTTGATCAGGTTCGCGCCGCCGCTGCGCTGGAAGCCCAGCACGCGTCCGCCGAGCGTCGGCGTGACCGTGAGCCGGATCGTGCCGTTGTCCATCACCCACGGTGCGGTCGCGTCGGTGCCGGGTGTGGGCGCGGCGGCGGCGGTGGCGAGCAGCGACCAGGCGCCGAGAAGCGCGAGCAGCGCCGCGTGCGCGCGCCGCCGTCCATTCTGCGTATCGGTGCGCATGGCGACCCTGCGATCGGAGGAGGAAGCGCGATTGTGGCCAGTCCGCGGCCGCGATGACAGCCCATCGGCGCCGAAGGCCGCCGTGCTTCGCCTACGGCGCCGGAGGGCGGCGCGGCAGATGCGGCGTCACCGCCTGCTGCAGGCGCCGGACCAGCGCCGGGTCCATGAACGCGTAGTCGTCGGGAATGTCCAGGCAGACGATGCGCTTGCCTCCCAGATGGCGCTGGAACGCGGCCGAGAGTTTGCCGCGGTGGCGTCGTTCCATCACGAAGATCAGGTCGGCCCAGGCCAGCAGTTCCGGCGTGACCACGGTATCGGCGTCGGCATTGACCCCGGCCGAGGCGGTTTCGATGCCGGGCCAGTCGGCGAAGAGATGCTCGGCGGTCGGGCTGCGCAACCGGTTGCGGGCGCACAGGAACAGCACATGGCGAACGGGCACGGCGCGGCGGATCCGAGGGCGATGGCCCATGGTAATGGCGAGCGCCGGCCCGTGGCGGAGGCGGATCCCGGCACGCCTCTGCGCGATCGCCGCTCGAAAGCGGAGCAGCGGCCCGCGCCTTGAAAAAAGCGCACCGTGGCCGCGCTCAACGCGCGGCGGTCAGCAGCGCCGGGCCGCCACAGGCCGCGCGCAACCCGGCCACTTCCTGCACCAGCGTGCCGCCCTGCGGCTGCGCCTGCGCCAGTTCGCGCTGCACGGCCTGCAGTTCGTCGCGCCCGCTGCCTGCCTCGCCGCGGCGTTGGCAGTGGATCTCGGCGGCATAGGCGCGGGCGCGCCAGCGCAGCTTGCGGCTCTCGATCCCGTCTCCGCCCAGCCGCGCCTGCGCCTGCAGTTCCTGCAATGCCTGCGCTTGGCGGCCGAGGCGGCCGAGGCGGCCGAGGTTGCGCGCCCACGCCACCCGCACCGCGCGGGTACGCGGGTGGGTCGGGCCGTAGCCGCGTTCGGTGCGGCGCAGCGCCTGGGTCAGCAGCGCGTCGGCCTGGCGCGGTTCGCCGAGCGCGGCGCGGGCCTCGGCGATCAGCCGTTCGCTGTCGCCCACCGCCGGATTGTCGTGGCCCAGTTGCGTGGTCCAGCGCGCCCGCGCTTCGTACAGCGGCGCCAGCGCGTCGCGGTAGCGCCCCGCCGCCGACAGCGCCATGCCCTGGTTGAGCAGCATGTACGGCAGCACCGCCTGGCTGTCGGGCGCGCGCAGGATCGCGACCGAGCGGTCCATGTCGGCGATCGCCTGCGCCTGCTGGCCGCGCTCCAGTTCCAGCATCGCCAACGAACTCCAGCTCATGCCGGTATCGCGATGGGTCGGCCCCAGCCGCTCCACGGTCAGCGCATGCGCGGCGCGCAGTTCGTCCTCGGCCACGTCGAGACGGCCCTGGTCGATCATCACCGCCGCGCGCAGGCGGCGCAGCCCCAGGCTGACCGGATGGCGATCGCCGTTCAAGCTGCGCGACAGCGCCAGCGCCGCGCCGACCGCCTGCTCGGCCTGGGCGACGTCGCCGCGATCGCGGTAGGCCACGCCCAGGCTGCGCAGCAGGGTGATGCTGAGCGGATGCCGTGGGCCGGCCTGGCGGTCGAGCAGGGCCAGCGCCTGCAGGTAGCCGGCGATGGCCGCATCGGTGAGGCCGATGTCGCTGTCCATCGAGGCGATGTCGGTCATGCTCTCGACGATGCCGGCCGGGTCCTTGAGCACATCGCGGTGCAGCGCCAGCGCGCGCTCGAACCAGGCGCGCGCCGGCGCGCGGTCGCCGAGCACGCGCCGGCAGCGTCCCAGTTGCGAGAAGAACCCGGCGGCCTGCAGCGGCAGCCGCGCCTGCGCCTGCTGCGCCCGCGGCGCCAACGGCTGCAGCACGGCCACGCATTCCTGCGAGCGGCTCAGCAGGCGCAGCGCGCGCGCGTGCTGGGTCGCCGCTTCCAGTTGCAGCGCCAGCGGCACGTCGTCCTGCGTGGCCAGCAGTGCGCGTTGTCGCTCCAGCAGCAGCAGCGCTTCGCGGTAGTCGCCCAGGCCGATGCGCAGGCGCGCGATCACCCCCTGCAGCTCCGCCCGCGCCAGCGGCTGCCGCAACAGTTCGCGTTCGCCGCGCTGCTCGCCGCTGGCCAGCAGGCCGCGCAGGTCGAAGCCGTCGCCGCGCTGCGCGTTGCCGGCACGGTCGAACAGGCCGATCACGAAATCCTGCATCGCCTGCGCGCGCACCGTTTCGCGATGCGCCTCGCGCGCCTGCCACAGCGCCACGCCCGCGGCGCCGAGCAGGGCCGCGGCGGTCAGGCTGCCGAACACCACGCTCCAGCGATGGCGCAGCAGGTATTTCCGCAGGCGGTAGCCCAGGCCGCGCGAACGCGCCTGCACCGGCCGTCCCTGCAGGTAGCGGCGCAGGTCCTGCGCCAATGCCTCGGCCGAGGAGTAGCGCTGCGCCAGCGGCTTCTGCAGCGCCTTGAGCAGGATGTTGTCGAGGTCGCCGCGCAGCCGCCACGCCAGCCGCCGCGCCTCGGCCGGATCGCGCAGTCCCTGCTGCGCGGCGCGCGTCACCGCCGCCGATGGCCGCGGCGCCTCCACCGCGAGGATCGCGCGTTCCCATTCGGCGTCGCTGCTGCGGCACAGGTGATAGGGTTTCTGGTCGGTGAGCAGTTCGTACAGCACCACGCCCAGCGAGTACACATCGGTCAACGTCGTGATCGGTTCGCCGCGCACCTGCTCCGGCGCCGCGTAGTGCAGGGTGAACGCGCGGATCTCGGTGCGCGGATGCGGGTCGCCCGCCGTCTCGGCCTCGGTGTCGAGCAGCTTGGCGATGCCGAAATCGAGCAGCCGCACTTCGCCGACGGCGTTGACCAGGATGTTCGACGGTTTCAGGTCGCGGTGCACGATCAGGTTGGCGTGCGCATGGCTGACCACTTCGCACACCTGCAGGAACAGCCGCAGCCGCGCGCTCACCGACAGGTGCAGGCGCTGGCAGTGGTCGGTGAGCGGCTCGCCTTCGACATAGGCCAGCGCCAGGTAGGGACGGCCGTCGTCGGCGATGCCCGCGTCGAGCAGCCGCGCCAGGTGCGGATGCTCCAGCCGCGCCAGGATCTCGCGCTCGCGGGTGAAGCGCTGGCGCAACGCGGCGTCGGCATAGCCGGGGCGCAGCAGCTTGAGCGCGACCTGGCGCTGGTACAGCCCGTCGGCGCGGCGCGCCAGCCACACCTGGCCCATGCCGCCTTCGCCGAGCAGGCGCTCCAGCGCGTACGGCCCGACCCGGTGGCCGGCGCACAGGCAGGGGGGCGCGGCCGCCAGCAGCGGCTCGCTGAGCAGGTCCGAGCCGGCGGCGTCCAGCGCCAGCATCCGCACCAGCTCGTCGGCCATGGCCGGATCGTGCGCATGCAGCTGCGCCAGCCGCGCCGCGCGTCCGTCCGGGGCCAGTTCCAGCAATTGATCGAGCAACGGCGACAGGCGTTGCCACTGCAGCGCGTCCATGCGGTACTCTCCGGGTCTAGTGATCCTGCATCGCCGCCAGCAGGAAGATGCGCGCCTTCTGCCAGTCGCGGCGGACGCTGCGTTCGGAGCGCTGCAACAGCTCGGCGATCTCCTGCTCGGCCAGCCCGGCGAAGTAGCGCAGCTCCACCACCCTGGCCAGGCGCTCGTCGAGCGCCTGCAGCCGGTCCAGCGCCACGTCCAGCGCCAGCAGGTCCTCGTCCAGGCGCACCCCGCCGCTGTCCTCGGGAATCTCGGCGACGCGCTTGAGGTCGCCGCCGCGCTTGCGGGTCAGGCGGTTGCGCGCGTAGTCGATCACCACGCTGCGCATCGCCGAGGCGGCGTAGGCGAAGAAGTGCGCGCGGTCGTCGAAGCGGGCCATGCCGCGCGAACCGAGCAATTTGAGGTAGGACTCGTGGACCAGCGAGGTCGCGTCCAGGGTCTGCGCGTGCTGCCCGGCCAACTGGCGTCGGGCCATGCTGTGCAGGTCCTGGTAGAGCGTGCTGAGCACGCGATCGAGCGCCGCACGGTCGCCGCCGCGCGCGGCGTCCAGCCACGCGGTGATCTCGGATGCTGTCTCTACCACGGCGGTTTCTCCTCCAGCCGGGAGTCGCGCGGACTATAGCGCGCGCGCGTCGCCGGCGGCGGCCGTCCGTCAGCGCTGGCAACTCCCGCACCAGACGCTGGCGCGCTGGCCGATGCTGGCGTGGCGCAGCGGCCGCCCGCAGCGCTTGCAGGCCTCGCCCTCGCGGCCGTAGACCGCCAGTTCCTGTTCGAAATAGCCGGGCGCGCCATCGGGGCTGATGAAGTCGCGCAGGGTGGTGCCTCCGCGGGCGATGGCATAGCCGAGGATCGCCTTGGCCGCCTCGGCCAGGCGCGCGTAGCGGGCCCGCGACACCTCCCCGGCCTCGCGCAGCGGACTGATCCCGGCCTGGAACAGGCTTTCGGCGGCATAGATGTTCCCGACTCCGACCACGATGCGTTGATCCATCAAGAACGTCTTCACCGGCGCAGTCCGGCCACGGCTGCGCCTGAACAAGTAATCTCCGTCGAATTCGGCCGACAACGGCTCCGGCCCCAACTCCTCCAGCAGCGGGTGGAGCTGGCCGGGCGCCTGCCACAGCAGGCACCCGAAACGGCGCGGGTCGTTGAAGCGCAGCACGCGGCCGTCTTCCAGACTGATGTCGACGTGGTCGTGCGCCCGCGGCGGCGTGTCGCCGGGCAGCACCCGCAGGCTGCCGGACATGCCCAGGTGCAGCAGCGCGCTGCCGGCCTGCGTGTCCAGCAACAGGTACTTGGCGCGACGGCGGATGCCGTCGATGCGCTGCCCCGGCAGCTGCTGCGCCACCTCCGGCGGGATCGGCCAGCGCAGGTCCGGGCGGCGCAGGATCACGCCATGGATGCGCCGCCCCTGCAGATGCGGCTCCAGACCGCGCCGGGTGGTTTCGACTTCGGGGAGTTCGGGCATGGGATGGGCGAGAGCGTTCGGAACGTGAAGGCGGGGAACTGTAGCACTCGGGTTCCTTCGCTCGCGCCAGCATGCGCGCTACCTTGGCGGCGGTGGGAGCGAGGCGACGACACCTACCGCGGACCGCGTTGGGGAACACGACCGCCGCCAGGGCCATCTCGGTTGCCAGACGGCGCGATCGTCATCTAGCATCCGGCGTCCTGATGACATGGATCGTCGTATGCGCAACGTGCACGCCCCGTTCGCCGTGTTGCCTCGCCCGGGACTGAAGCGGCGTGCGCGACGCCGAGGATTTCACGCGTTCCTCTGCTCCCGGAGTGGCACCGGCGGCGCAGCATCCGCCGCGAGACCGGTCGGGGCGTCATGAACGTCGTCAAATGGATTCCCGTCGTTCTTTCGTTCGCGCTGTTCTTGCTCATCGCGCTGATCAGTTCTGTCGGCGAACAGGAGCGATACGACCTGGCGGACTATCTCCGCTATGTGATGTTCTTTCCCGGCATCACGCTTTGCCTGTATCTGGCTTGCTCGCTTTACCCGGCACGGACCTGGTCCCAGTTCTTCATTGCGGTGTTCCTGTGCCTGCCGGCACTGATCGCGGTGCATTACGTGGTGTCGGTGATCAACGCGCATACCCGCGGCGCGTACTGGTGGTGGCAGTTGCTGGAAATCGCCCTGACCTATCTGGCCTGGGCGAAGACCGGAAGGCGCTGGTCCAGGGTGTCGCGTTCCTCGCCGCCGGCGCGTTCCGAGTCCGACGCTTCATGAGGGCGACATGATGTTGGGACTGCGCGGAGGGGCAAGGCATCGAGTGCCCGCCCTGAGCGAACACAGACACCGCATGATGCGCCAGACAGGCAACCGCGTCGTGTGGGATGTTTACATGCGTAGGGATACGCCGTTCTTCAAGGAGATGAAGCAATGCATCGGGTCAGGTCACGTGTGCTGTCGGCATTTTTGCTTGTGGCCGCATCGGCGTTTTCCATGTGGGTCCACGCGGAAGAGATTCAGGAGCGCACCGCGATTTTCGAAAGTGCGAAGGATGCCCTGCGGAAAGGCGACTTCGCGGCGCTCGAACGACAGGCGACGCTCTACCGAACGCAACAAAGCCGCACCTCCAGTGGCGTCTGGAAGCTGAGCGTGCTCCATGGCGGCGTCGATCACTACTTCTTGGTAGGGAGGTACGACGAGGCGACTTGGGCGGAAAAGGAGCAGACGGCCAAACGCTGGATCGAGGCGTATCCGAAGTCTCCGACCGCACGGTTGGCGTACGCGGAATGGCTGTCACGGCGTGCCTGGAGTCATCGCGGTGGGGGCTATGCGAACACGGTCCGGCCGCAGGACTGGGCACCGTTCAGGGCCGGGATCGAGGCAGCGAGAAAGTACCTGGAGGAGAACAAGACGCTCGCCTCGTTGGATCCGGAGTGGTACGTCAAAATGGAAGCCCTTGCCAAGGCGCAGCAATGGGACGATGGCCGGTTCCAGGATTTGATCGATGAGGCGATGAGGCGCTATCCGGCGTATTACGAGATCTACTTCCAGGCGATAGAGTTCTACTCGCCCAAATGGGGAGGCGACGCGACCGACATCGAGCGATTCGCCAGGATGGTGATGGAGCGGACGCGCGCAAGCGAGGGCAAGGGCCTGTACGCGCGCATCTATTGGTACGCCTCGCAGTCGATCTACGACGAGCAGCTGTTCGACGAGTCGCTGGCGCGCTGGTCGACCATGCGCGCAGGCATCGACGATGTGCTGAAGACCTATCCGGACGAATGGAATCTACAGAACTTCGCGCACTTCGCGTGCCTGGCACGCGACCGCGACAAGGCATTGGAGCTGATCGAACGCGTGCGCGGACCCGCCTACCCCTTGGTGTGGGAGAACGAGGAGAATTTTCAGCGCTGCAAGCGCTTCGCGTGGCAGAGCGTCATCTGAGAAATCGTCCGTCGGCGTCGGACTGCGGCGCGGTGGCACCATCGAAACTATCTGCGGACCTAATCATTCATGCGACCGTCCTCGCACCGCAAACTGGCCGCGATGTACTGCTGTCTCGCCTTGGCGATGGTCGGCATTCGCAGCGATGCCGCCGCCGTGTGCTTTCTTTTGTCGGCGCTGCTGCACGTTCGCCGAGGTACCACATCGTCCGCCTAGCGAGCGGTGTTCCGGTCAAGAGCCACGCGCGCCAGCCTCCAACGCGGCGCGTCACGCGCTCACCGCGGCGGCGCCGCCAACTCCCTGGCGCTGAGATAGCCGTCGCCGTCGCTGTCCTGCTTGCGGAAGCGCGCGGTCAGCGTCGCCTGGTGCTGCGCACGGGTGATCGGCGTGCCACGGCCGCCGGGCAGTTCGGCGGGGCCGAGCACGCCATCGTGGTCCAGGTCGCGGGCGTCGAAGGCGTAGCTCATCCAGGCCAGGTACTCGTCCAGGCTGACGCGGCCGTCGCCGTCTCTGTCCATGCGTTGCAGGTAGCCGCCGGTGCTGTCGACCGCCTGCGCGGCGGCCGTCCCGGCCGCGCCGCTCAGCGCAACCAGCAGGACCAGCGCGGTCCTGAACGACGAACGCCGCACGAGGCGGCGTTCGCGAAACAAGGCCGAAACGCCAGGGCTCATGCCAGGGCGTAGCCCTTCAGGCGCGCGGCATAGGCCTGCAGGGCGGCGATGCCGCTGGCTTCGGCGTCGTGGCACCAGGCCTGCAGTTGCTTCAGGCGCTCGCTGGCGTCGTGGCTGCGCGCTTCCAGCAGCGCGGCCAGGCGCGCGCGGTGCTCGACCAGGGTGCGCATGCGCGGGCGCTGCGCGACCCAGCGCTGCAGCTGTTCGCGCGCGTCCGGCTTGAGCCAGCGGCCGTCGTCGACCAGGCCCTTGCGCAGGCGCCGCGGCAACAGCTTGCGCAGCTTGGCGCCGGCCTGCGCGGCTTCTTCCCGCAGCGCCGGGGCGAAGACGTTGCGCTGGTAGTCGGTCATCGCCTGGAAGCGGTGCGAGAGCAGCGCGCGCAAGGTGTCCGCGTCGGGCACGGCGATGTTCGGGCGCACGTCCAGGGTCGGTGCCACGCGCAGGATCTTGGCCAGGCGCAGCGCGGCCAGCATGCGGATCGCGACCCAGCCGATGTCCAGTTCCCAGCGCCGCATCGAGAAGCGTGCCGAGCTGGGGAAGGCGTGGTGGTTGTTGTGCAGTTCCTCGCCGCCGATCCACAGCGCCCAGGGGGTCAGGTTGGTGGAGGTGTCGGCGGACTCGAAGTTGCGGTAGCCCCACCAGTGGCCGAGGCCGTTGATCACGCCGGCCGCCCAGAACGGGATCCACGCCATCTGCAGCGCCCACAGCGCGATGCCGGGCAGGCCGAACAGCAGGAAGTTGAACGCGAACAGGGCGATCGGGCCCCAGTTCGCGTGCGGGGTGTACAGGTGGCGCTCGATCCAGTCGTCCGGCGCGCCCTTGCCGTACTGCTCGATGTCGCCGCGCATGCCGCGCGCTTCGCGGTACAGCTCCACGCCGCGCCAGAACACGCGGCCGATGCCCTTGGTCTGCGGGCTGTGCGGGTCTTCGTCGGTCTCGACCTTGGCGTGGTGCTTGCGATGGATCGCCACCCACTCCTTGGTGATCATCGAGGTGGTGAACCAGGTCCAGAACCGGAAGAAGTGCGACAGCAGCGGATGGAAATCCACGCCGCGATGGGCCTGGCTGCGGTGCAGGTACAAGGTCACCGCGAAGATGGTCAGCTGCGTGAACAGCAGCAGCACCGCCAGCATGCCCCACCAGCCGAGGCCGAACAGGCCGGAGCTGAGGAAGTCGAGGATCGCGTCGGACATTGCCAGAACTCCAGGCCGGTGAAGGCGTGCGCCAGGTGGTATGGGAGACATGATGGGGGTAGTGGCGGCAAACTTCACCCATCGCCTGCGTACGGTATTCAGCCGCTGCGCGTTCTCGGTCACAAAACGGTTTCACTTTCATGTCCGTCGCCGTTCCCGATGCAACCCCCGTGCCGGCCGCCACGCCGCTGATCGAACTGGACCGCGCCAGCGTGGTCCGCGGTCAGGTCCGCGTGCTGCACGCGCTCAGCCTGCGCATCGCGCTCGGCCAGCACACCGCAATCCTCGGCCCGAACGGCTGCGGCAAGTCGTCGTTCATCAAGCTGATCACGCGCGAGCTGTACCCGCTGGCGCGGGCCGGCGAAGCGCCGCCGGTGCGGGTGCTGGGGCAGAGCCGCTGGCAGGTGGATCGCTTGCGCAGCCAGTTGGGCATCGTCACCGGCGATCTGAGCGTCAATCTCGCCGACATGCCGGGGCTGGACGTGGAGAGCGCGGTGCTGTCCGGCTTCTTCGCCAGCTACGTGGTGCCGCCGCATCGCGAGGTGACCCAGGCCATGCGCGACCGCGCGCGCGAGGCGTTGCAGCTGGCGCATGCGTTGCCGCTGCTGCAGCGGCCGTACGCGGAGCTGTCGGCCGGCGAGACCCGGCGCGTGCTGATCGCGCGGGCGCTGGTCAACCGGCCGCAGGCATTGCTGCTGGACGAACCGAGCACCGGGCTCGACCTGGTCGCGCGCCAGCATCTGCTGGCGACGATGCGCGACCTGGCCCGGCAGGGCATCACCCTGGTGCTGGTGACCCATCACATCGAGGAGATCGTGCCGGAGATCGAGCGCGTGATCCTGCTGCGCGACGGCCAGGTCTACGCCGACGGCACGCGCGAGGAACTGCTGGCCGATGCACCGTTGTCGGCGGTGTTCGGCGGTCCGGTGCGGGTGCGCCGCGACGGCACGACCTACAGCGCGAGCGTGGCCGAGGCGGAATGAACGGGCGCGGTCTTCGAACTGCGCACGGCCGTCAATACTGGTCTTGCATGGACAGCGATTGCGGACTGGACACGACGTGGAGACATCGGTGCCGAGGCGGCCGCTCGGCCTGGCGTGCCGACGGCTTGGTCGCCGCGGCTGAAGCGCACCTCCAACTTCAACGCGGACGCTGCACGCTGCGCGTGTCGATGGCGTGTCTTTCTCCTGTCGCGGCTGAAGCCGCTCCTACAACTGCGCGCGGCGCCCCTGTAGGAGCGGCTTCAGCCGCGACAGGAAAACGAAGTGGCCATGGTGCCATGGCATCCATGGGAAACGCGGCCGCAACGCCATCGCGTCTGCTCCCGCACTTCGCCAGTCGTAGGCACTTGCGCTAAAACGCTAGTCGCCAGCTCCATCAGCAACCGGCGGTCGCGCCTGATGCAGGTCCAGCGCCAGGAAATGGTGCACCACCGGCCGCTCCGGGCCGATGTGGTAGCGCAGCGCGGTGGCCTGCAGGTCGGCGTCGGCATGCGAGACGCGCTGGTGCTGGCGCAGGTGTTCGGCCCAGGATTCGACCAGGAACCATTCCATCACCCGCTCCGGCTCGTTGCTGTGCTCGGTGATGCCCCAGGCGTAGGCGCCGTCGCGGCGCCGCTCTTGCGACAGCTCGCGCAAGGCATGCAGGAACGGCGGCCGGTCGGATGCACGCACGCGGTACTCGATCTGCACCATGACCGGGCCGCGGTCGTGGGCCACGGGCGCGTTGAGCAAGGGCTCGGGCCAGTGATTGGACGGCTGCAGGTCGGCCTCGCCCTTGGGCAGGCGCAGGCGATGGAACGCCAGTGCGACCAGCAGCAGCGTGCCGGCGCCGACAAGCAGCGTGGCGGCGATGCCGAGCTGCGCGGCGATCAGGCCCCAACCCAGGCTGCCGCCGGCCATGGCGCCGTTGAACACGGTCAGATACACCGCCAGGCCGCGGCCGCGCACCCAGTTCGGCAGCACCGCCTGGGCCACGCCGTTGAGCGTGGTCAGCGCCACGATCCAGCCGACGCCGAGCACCAGCAACAACAGCACCGCGACGGTCTGCGACGGGGTCGCGGCCAGCGCCGCCATCACCGACGCGGTCAACACCGCCGCCAGCAGCACCAGGCCGTCGGCGTCCAGGCGCTTGCGCAGCTGCGGCAGCACGATCGCGCCGAGGATGGCGCCGACGCCGACCGCGCCGAGCAACACGCCATAGAAGCCGGCGCTGCCGCCGAGCATGCGCCGCGCCACCAGCGGCAGCAGCGCCCACACCGAGCTGGCGAACACGAAGAACACCGCCGCGCGCAGTAGCACCACGTGCAGTTCGCGGCTGGCGCGGGCGTAACGCAGGCCGGCGCGGAAGGCGCCGAAGAACTGTTCGGACAGGCCGCTGTCGGCGGCCTTGGCGCGCGGCCACCACAGCAGCGCGGCGATCACGAACACGTAGCTGAGCACGTCGCTGGCATAGGCGGCAACGGCGCCCAGGCTGGCCAGCAGCAGGCCGCCGCCGGCCGGTCCCAGCGCGCGGGCGATGTTGATGCCCAGCGAATTCAGCGCCACCGCGTTCTTCAGGTCGGCACGCGGCACCAGTTCCGGCACGATCGCCTGCCAGGTCGGGCCCATCAGGGCGCTGCCGACGCCGCCGACGAAGGTCAGCGCGATCAGGTACTCGACGGTGAGCGCGCCGCTCCTGGACAGCAGCAGCAGGCTGGCGCTGACGCAGGCCAGCAGCAGCTGCACGCAGATCAGGAACCGGCGCCGGTCGAGGATGTCCGACAGCACCCCGGCCGGGATCGCCAGCAGGAACACCGGCAGCGTCGCCGCGGTCTGCATCAGCGCCACCGCGGCCGGATTGCTGGACAGGTCGGTGACCAGCCAGGAACTGGCGACGTCGCGCATGAAGCTGCCGACGTTGCCGAGCACGGTGGCCGCCCACAGCACCGCGAACACGCGATGCCGCAGCGGGGCGAAGCTGCCGCTCGGCGGCGCGGACACGGCGGGGTCAGCCATGCGCACGCTCGCGCAGGTCGTGCCAGGCCACCAGCACGAAGCCGCCGACCAGGCCAAGGTGTTCGTAGAACGCGTTCATCGCGGCCATGCGTGGCATGCCGTCCATCTCCCAGTAGCGGTTGGCCACGCACGCGGCCACCAGGGTGAAGCCGGCCAGCGCCAGCGCGCCCAGCCAGCGGTACGCGCCGCTCAGGATCAGCAACGACGCGCCCAGTTCCAGCACGATCACCGCGGCCGCGAACGGCGCGGCCGGGGTCATGCCGAAGTGCGCCATTTCCGCGATCGCGCCATCGAAGGCGAAGGCCTTCACCAACCCGCCCTGCAGGTACGCCGCGCACAGCCCGAGCAGCGCCAGCCAGCGCAGCCAGGCGGGCGCCAGACGCGTGACGCTGTGACGTGTGGACTCATGCATCGCGTGCACTCGCTGGTGTGCCGCCCGACACGCGCGCGCGCGGGCGAAAGCGGCCCGGCATGCCGACCGCCGCGTGCACGGCGCACGCGGCAGCGGCAGCGCGCCATGTGCCGGCCATGGCGTGGACCCGACGTGCGCGCGGCGCGCGTGCCGTGCTCATACCGCCCAGCACGCGCAACCCAGCGCGCCCCAGAAACTCTTCAGGTCGGCGATCGGCAACTGGCTGCTCCACGCGGTGGCGTGCTGGTGGCCATGGATCGCGCAGTCATGGGCGCAGCCGCAGCCCGCCGCGGCCTGCTGTTGCATCGGCGCCGCCGGCGCTTCGCCCCAGGCGCCGTAGCCGCGGAAGCTGCGCGCCGGCGACCAGTCCGGCAATGCCGGCGGCGGTGGCGCTTCATCGTATTCGGCGAACGTGCCGCTGGCCCAGACCACCTTGCCGCCGACCATGGTCAGCAGCGCGGTGGTGTCGGCGATCTCGCTTTCCGCGCAGCCGAAATAGTCGCGGTCCGGCACCACCAGGTCGGCGAACTGGCCGGCCTGGATGCGGCCCTTCTTGCCTTCCTCGTTGCTGAACCAGGTGACGTGTTCGGTCCACATGCGCAAGGCGGTCTCGCGATCGACGCAGTTGCGCTGCGGATACAGGCGCAGGCCGCCGACGGTGCGCCCGGTGACCAGCCAGGCCAGCGACACCCACGGGTTGTACGAGGCGACGCGGGTGGCGTCGGTGCCGGCCGACACCTTGACCCCTTTCTCCAGCATGCGCTTGACCGGCGGCGTGGCCTGCGCCGCGCCGATGCCGTAGCGCTCGACGAAGTACTCGCCCTGGTAGGCCATGCGGTGCTGCACCGCGATGCCGCCGCCGAGCGCGGCGATGCGGTCGATGGATTGTTCGGAAATGGTTTCGGCGTGGTCGAAGAACCAGTGCAAGCCCTGCAGCGGGATTTCCCGGTCCACGCGTTCGAACACGTCCAGCGCGCGGCTGATGGTCTCGTCGTAGGTCGCATGCAGGCGCCACGGCCAGCGGTTCTGCGCCAGGATCCGCACCACGTCTTCCAGCTCGTTTTCCATCTGCGGCGGCATGTCCGGCCGCGGCTGGCGGAAGTCCTCGAAATCGGCGGCGGAGAACACCAGCATCTCGCCGGCGCCGTTGTGGCGGAAGTAGTCGTCGCCCTGCTGGTAGCGCGAGCTGGCGGTCCAGTGCAGGAAGTCTTCCTTCTCCTGCTGCGGCTTCTGGGTGAACAGATTGTAGGCCAGGCGGATGGTCAGCTGGCCGGCGTCGGCCAGTTCCTGGATCACCTTGTAATCGTCGGGGTAGTTCTGGAAACCGCCGCCGGCATCGATCGCGCCGGTGACGCCGAGCCGGTTCAGTTCGCGCATGAACTGGCGGGTCGAATTGACCTGGTAGTCGTAGGGCAGCTTCGGGCCCTTGGCCAGCGTCGCGTACAGGATCGACGCGTTCGGCTTGGCCAGCAGCAGCCCACTCGGATTGCCGTCGGCGTCGCGCACGATCTCCCCGCCCGGCGGCGCCGGGGTGTCCTTGCCGTAGCCGACCGCACGCAGCGCGGCGCCGTTGAGCAGCGCGCGGTCGTACAGGTGCAGCAGGAACACCGGCGTGTCCGGCGCCACCGCGTTGAGTTCGGCGATGGTCGGCAGCCGCTTCTCGGCGAACTGATGTTCGCTGAAGCCGCCGACCACGCGCACCCATTGCGGCGTCGGGGTGATGGCCACCTGCCGGCGCAGCATGTCCATCGCGTCGGCGAGGCTGCGCACGCCGTCCCAGCGCAGCTCCAGGTTGTAGTTCAGGCCGCCGCGGATCAGGTGCAGGTGGTTGTCGATCAGGCCCGGCAGCACGCAGCGGCCGTGCAGGTCGATGCGCCGCGTGCGCGCGCCGGCCAGCGCCAGGATCTCCTCGTTGCTGCCGACCTGCAGGAAGCGGCCATCCCGGATCGCCACCGCCTCGGCGCTGGGGCGCGCGCGGTCCAGCGTGGTGAAGCGGCCGCGGTAGAGGATCAGGTCGGGCGCGGCATCGGTCGCATGCGGCTCAGCCATTGTCATGTTCTCCCGGCTCCGCTTGCGCCGGCGCGCGCGTGCGCTGCGGCAACTCGCCGAACACGTGCGGCTTGACCTGGTGGTGGAACCATGACGTCGGCGCGGCCTCGCTGCGCAGCAAGCGCTGCAGCAACGGCGGGATCTGCTCGCCGAGCAGGATGCCAAGCAGGCCGATCAGCGCGATCACCGGCGGCGCCGGCGAGCGCACCTTGAACAGCGCATAGATCACCCCGACCAGCAGGCCCAGGGCCAGCGATACCAGGTAGGTCTTCATCGGCGCGCTCCGCTCAGCCTTCATGGGCGCCGAACATGGTCCGCGCATAGACGATGCCCAGGCCGTAGGCGCCGCCGTACTTGCGCGCGACCTCGGTGGTGCTGGCGTAGGTGTCGCTGCGCGCCCAGTCGCGCTGCAGTTCCAGCAGGTACTGCAGCGCGGTCATCGGCCGGCCGCCGGCCTGCACGATGCGCTCGATCGCGCGGTTGTGCGCCTCGGCCGACACGTCGCCGCAGGCATCGGCGACCACGTACACCTCGAAGCCCTGGTCCAGCGCCGACAACGCCGGGCCGACGATGCATACGCTGGTCCACAGCCCGGCCAGCACGATCCGCGGCTTGCCGATGGCGTTGACGCGCTCGATCACCGCGGCGTCTTCCCAGGTGTTCATCGAGGTCCGGTCGAGCAGGGCCTGGCCGGGGAACGGTGCCACCACTTCGTCGAACATCGGCCCGGAGAAGCTTTTTTCCGCCACCGTGGTCAGGATCGTCGGCACGCCGAAGCTGGCCGCGGCATTGGCGACCAGCGCGGCGTTGGTGCGCAACGCACCGGCGTCGATCGAATGCGTGGCGAAGGCCATCTGCGACTGGAAGTCGATCAGGATCAGGGTGTGGTCGCCCGGGGAAAGCAGGGTGGCGCCCGGGACGGGCAGTGCGGCGAGCGGCATGGATGGCATCCGAGTGCGGGGAAGACCGATGCTCGGGCATCGTCGCGGCCGCGTCTTGGAGATTCGTGTGTTCTGCGCGCTGCGGTGCCCGGTGGACAGCGCATCGCTACCAGGCCCAGCGCAGTTCGGTGCCGAGGTAGTTGCTGTCGCGTGCGCCGGCCTGGCGCAGCGCGCCGCCGGTGCGGTAGTGCGCCGCTTCCAGTGCCGTGCTGAGGCTGGGTGTCAGCGTGCGCTGCAGCCGCAACTGCGCATAGCTGCCGGTCCAGCGCCCGCCGTGGCCGGCGGTGCCGGCCACCGGCTGGCTCGGTTGCAGGTACACCGCATCGGCGGTGGTCTGCCGCCACAGCAGGCCCATCGCAAGCGTCGCGGTCAGCGCCGGGCTCGGCTGCCACTGCAGCGACGGCTTCAGATGCAGCAGATTGCTGTAACCGGTGTAGCCGGCGAGCGCGAAGTAGTACCCGTTCGGGAACAGCGGATTGAACGTACCCACACGGCCATCGCCGGGGCGCGCGTCGCCGGAGGCGGCATCCAGTTGCAGGCCCAGCCGTGGCCGCATGGCCAGATGCTGCATCGTGTAGCCGGCGCGCGCGCCGACCGCCCAGGCGCGGATCGCCTGCGCGCCAACGCTGCCGTGTTGCGCCATCGTCTCCAGGTCCCAATCGGCGCCGTTCGCGTTCCCGGCGAAGCGCAGGTCGAACACATGCCGGCGCTCGCGCCCGCCGCCGTCCAGGTAGCGCGCCTCGTCGCGTGCGAACAGCGCGTAGTAGGCGGAGAGTTCGTTGTCGCCGAACACCTTGCGCTCGGCCCGCAGCGTGCTGAAGCGGACGCCGCGGCTGGAGTGGTCGTCGAAGGCGCGCGCGTCCGCGTACTGCACCGGCTGGCTGACGAAGCCGTGTACCCGCCAGCGCCCGGTTTCCCAATCGGCCCATACCGCGTCGAACGACTGGCGCACATTGGGGCCGTCGCGCGAGGACACGAAGCGTTGCAGGTCGAAGGCGAAGTCCTGGCGTCCTACCCGCGCCTTGAACGTGCCGGCGGCGAACGCGCGCTGGTAGGCGACGAAGCCAAGGCGCAGGTCGAGCCGGTTCTGGTCGGCGCCGGAACGCGTGCGCTTGGCGTAGGCGCGCACGTCCTCCAGTTGGGCGAACGCTTGCCAGTGGCGACCCAGATGCAGGTCGGCGTGCAGTTGCAGGCGCTGCAGCAGATAGGCGTCGGCACTGTCACCGGTGCGCAGCCCAGGCGCGTCGTTGGACTCGAAGCGCTCGCGCAGGTTGGCGCCCAGCGACAGGTAGCGCTGCGGATCGTCCGCGGCCAGCGGCAGGTATTTCAGCCGATCCAGTGCGGAATGCCGCAGCGCAGGATCGGCCAACGCCGACCAGTCCTCCTGCCAGCGGTTGGTGATCGGCTGTGGCCGTGTCGCAGGCGTGGAGGATGGCGTTGTCTGCGCGACGGCGGCCGACGGCGCGAGCGCGGCCGCGCCCGCCGCCAGCAGCCACGCGGCGGCCCGCATGCGCCCGCTCAACGCGCGAGCGGGCTGTGGATCTCGGCGATGTAGCCGCCCGGGAATTCCACCACCGCGCTGCGCCGGTCCTGCGCGGCGAACGGCGCCACCAGCACCTGCACGCCGGCGGCCTTGGCCTTGTCCAGGGTCTGCTGCAGCTCCTCGACCTCGTAGCCGGTGGTTTCGCGCCCATACGGATACGGCAGATGGCCATCGCTCACCGCCACCGTGGTCTTGCCGAAGTCCGACAGCAGGCGGATACGCCGGTAGTGCTCGCCGGGGCGGCCGATCTCCTGGCCCGGCGCCTGCCGCGCATCGTCCACGACCTTGCCGTGGGAGAAGGCCAGGAAGCTGCGCACGAAGGCATCGGCGCGATCCGGCGACAGATAGACGCGGTTCTCCGGCAGCGTGCGGAACGGCGCATACGACGGTGCCTTGGTATGCCAGTACAACTGCGTGTTGATCCCGCCCGGCCACTGCACCACCGCATCGCGGCCGATCGGATCGGGGAACGGCGCGACCAGCACGTCGGCACCGGCGGCGCGCGCGGCCGCCACCGCCTGATCCATGTCGCGCACCAGCAGGCCGTTGCGCTCGGCGCCGAACGGATACGGCACCGGCGTGGTGAAGCCGAACAGCGAGACCGTGCCGACCGGCGTCTGCAGCAGTTGCGAGGTGGTGCTGCTCGGCGTCGGCGTCACCGTCGCCACCACCTGGCGCGTGCTGCCGCCGCCGAACGTGGCCAGGAAGCTGGCGACGAAGCGGTCCACGTCGGCCGGGGCCACGTACACATGGGTGGTGTCGTACTGCGGCGCGACCGCGACCGCCGGCGTGGCCGCGGCAGACGCGGCGTGCGGCGCGGCCACAGCGGCGAACGCGGGCAGCGAGGACAGCCCGACCGACAGCGCGGCGGCGACGAATTTCAGACGCATGCGAGACATCCTCGGCTGGCGACGACGCCGGCGCCGCACGGCGGCATCGGCCACCGGCACGCGATGCGCCGGTGTATGCATGCTGCGCGCCGCAGCGACGGCGGTCTTGGAAATTCGCGCGGTGTTACGGCGCCGCCGCCGCGGCGCCGCCGATCAGAGCACCTGCACCTGGCCCAGCGGCAGGCGCCGCTCGCTGTCCTGGCCGTCGTTCTGCGGCGCAATATGGCGCCGTCCCGGCGCGTCGTCGGCCAGCGCCAGGCGCAGCGCGTAGCTGCCCGCCGGCAGCGACGCCGGCACGGTGAAACTGGCGCTGCGGCTGAGGGTGGCGCCGGGCATGACTTCGCCGAGCGCGATGCCGGCCACGGTGGCGCGCGCGCGGGTGCTGCCGTCGGCGGCCACCCAGTGCAGTTCGACGTGGTAGCCCTGGTACAGCGGCGCCGAGCCCTGGTTGCGCATGTCCAGTTGCAGGACGGCTTGCTGGCCACGCGTCTGCGTGTCGGGCCAGGTCGCCTTGGCGACCGCCAGGCGATAGCCCAGGTCGCGCTTGATCTCGCGCAGCTTGGCCGCGTTGCCGCTGGTTTCGTGCGCGCCGGCCGGGCCGAGGAAGCTGAAGTGATAGTCGCGCAACAGCGTGCGGATGTCGGCGGTGCGGTTGATCCAGGTGCTCTTCTGGTTGGCGTTGGGGCTCTCGCCGCTGATCGGGCTCACCATCCAGTTCTGGCGCGCGGCCGGCACTTCGTTGCTCAGGCCGTACTCCAGGTTCCACCAGCCATCGTCGCTGCAACTGGGCATGGCCGGGCTGAAGGCGGCGCAGCTGGCGGTGAAGGACGGGAAGTAGTCCTCGTGGAAGCCGAACAGGGCCGAGCCCACGTCGGACTGGCGCGCGTAGCGGGTCTGCAGCGGCGTGCGGGTGAATGCGGCGACGTAGGCATCGCGGATCAGCGCGCGCGTCTGCGCGTTCGGCTGCAGGTCCTCGCAGCCGCTGGTGTGCCACTCGCCCCAGAAGCCGAGCAGCCCCACCTGGATCGCGGTGATGCGCGGATCGCCGTCGTAGCGCGCGGCCAGCGCCACGACGAACTGGCGCATCTGCTCGCGCGCATTGGCGTTGTTGTAGTCCGGGCTGCGGATCGGGCCGTCGCCATCGCAGCTGGCGCGCGCCGCGAAGGGAATGGACAGCGGCGCCTGTTCGAGGAACTTGGGATAGTCGCGCTCGTTCTCGCCGCCGGTGTAGTGCGCGTCGATCCGGCTGCCGGCGCTGTCGGGATAGTCGGCGACCGGGCGCAGCACGAAGGTGGCGAGCGGATCGTCGTCGAGGATGGGCTGCAGGTAGTTGGTCTCGATCGCCTGCCAGTCGAAGACCTGGTCGGCGGTCTCGATCATTCGCCACGGCAGATACACGTGGTAGATGTGCGCGCCGTGGAAATTGTCCACGCCGCCATCGGCGGCGTAGGAACTGCCCCACAGCATGAACCCGCGGTGCGGGTTGTCGAACTCCTGGGTGGACACCGCCGGCGTCAACGTGCCGGCCTGCGCGGAGGCGGTGCCGAGCAGACCGGCGATGGCGAGGGACAGGCGGCGGGAAGCGGAACGTGGCGGCATGGGGCAACCTCTGCGTGCTGGGGATGGGCGGCGGGGGACGTGGCGAGGGACGGACATCGCGCGGTGCGGCCGCTGCCGCGGCAATGGCATCGGCGCCGCGGGGGCTTGTTGTTCGACCGCGCTGCGTTGCGTGGGTAGGAGGGCGGGTGCGCTAGCGGCAGCGCGCTGGCTTTCGCTGCGCAGCACGGTGCAACGAAACCGAGCCTATTTTATGTTTCGTTATGCATCAATATCGCAAGATAACGAAATTGCATCTGTCTACCGGGGTGGACTGGATGCTTGATCACCGCCACCGTTTGGCGGCAGCGGCGGACCCGGATCGCGGGCGCTGGCGTGGCGTCCGGCACGCCAGCCACACCCGGAGGACGCTGCGCGTCGCAAGGGACATGGACACAGGCGCACGTAGCGCGGCGCTCGACGCGCATGGCGATAGAGAAAGAGGCGGTGCAGCACACCAGCGCCCCGCGATGCCACCGCATGCGGACTGCCCGGTCAGGGCTGGCGCGGCAGCGCGGCCGGCGGCGGGATGACCGAGTTCGCCGCGGCTATGCGCGGCGGCGGAGCTGCGTTGGCGCCGCGGTCTCGGGCGGCACCGCGGCGAACGCCGCGCGCGCGGCGCGGACATCGGCATGGTGGGCTTCCGCCCAGCGCACCAACTGCGCCAGCGGTTCGCTCAAGGAGCGGCCCAGCGGCGTCAGCCGGTATTCCACGCCCGGCGGTGCCAGCGGCAGCACCGCGCGCGCGACCAGCCCCTCGCGCTGCAGGTCGCGCAGGGTCTGGGTCAGCATGCGCTGGGAGATGTCCGGCACCGCGCGGCGCAATTCGCCGAAACGGTGCGGGCGCTCGGCCAGCAGCATCAGGAACAGCGTGCTCCACTTGTCGCCGATCTGCCCGAGCACGTCGCGCACCGGGCATTGGTCGATGGCCACGCCGGCGCGTTGGTAGTCGTGCAGTTGCTGGCTCAATCGCCGCTCGGGGGCGGCCGGCGGCGGCGCGGCGGTGTCCATGATGGTTACCTGCACGTAATCAGGGGCGGAAAAAGTGCCGTCTTTACAGCGCGGCAGCGGTCTCTAGGATAGACCAGGTTCCTTTTCCAGACCATGTCGCTTGCCGACACCCTTCGCCTTCAGGAGACCCGCCATGTCCACCTCTTCCGATTCCCTGCTCGTCACCGGTGCCGGCGGCCACTTCGGCCAGCGCGTGCTCGCTCACCTGCTCGACACCCTGCGCGTGGCGCCGTCGCGGGTGGTGGCGATGACCCGCCAGCCCGAGCGCCTGGCCGCCTGGGCCGCGCGCGGCGTGGTGGTGCGCCAGGGCGATTTCGATGACGCCGCCTCCCTGGATGCCGCCTTCCACGGGGCCGGCCGGGTGCTGCTGATCAGCACCGACGCACTGGATCGTCCCGGGCACCGCCTGCAGCAACACCAGGCCGCGATCGCCGCCGCCGAGCGCGCCGGCGCGAGCCATCTGGTCTACACCTCCTGCCCGGAACCGCACGGCTCGCCGTTGCTGCTGGCCGCCGACCATGCCGGCACCGAGGACACCCTGACCGCCAGCGCCCTGCCCGCCTGGACCGTGCTGCGCAACCACTGGTACTTCGAGAACCTGTTCATGAGCCTGCCCTCGGTGCTGGCCTCCGGCCACTGGTACAGCGCGGCCGGCGACGGCGGCATCGCCCACATCGCCCGCGACGATCTGGCGCGCGCGGCCGCGGTCGCCCTGGCCAGCGGCGACGGCAAGCGCACGCTCACCCTCAGCGGCGCACGCGCCTACACCACCGCCGAGATCGCCGCGCTGGTCGCGCAGGTGCTGGACGTGCGGATCCAGGTGGTGCCGGTGCCGGTCGAGGGCCTGGTGCAGGGCATGGTCGACGCCGGCCTGCCCGAGCCGGTCGCCCGCGTCTATGCCTCGTTCGACACCAACACCGCCGCTGGCCGCGTCGCCACGGTCACCGGCGACTATCAGGCGCTGACCGGGCAGGCGCCGTTGCCGTTCGAGCAGTGGCTGCAGGCGCAGCGCGCGCAACTGGTCGCGCTGAAGCCGTAAGCGAATTCGGCGGCGCGCGCGGGTGCGCGCTACTTGCCGATGCAGAAGCTGGAGAAGATCCGCCCGAGCAGGTCGTCGGCGCTGAGCGTGCCGACGATCTCGCCGAGCGCGGCATGGGCCAGACGCAGTTCCTCGGCGGCCAGCTCCAGGCGTTCGTAGTCCAGTTCCGCCGCGGCCGACGCGGCGTGCGTGGCCGCGCGCTGTAGCGCCTCGACGTGGCGCGCGCGCGCGGAGAACTCGCCTTCGCTGCCTTCGCCTGCGGCGACGCCGGCGATCGCGCGCAACTGCGCGTGCAGCGTCTCCAGCCCGCTGCCGGTGGCGGCGGAGACGTAGACGCGCTCGGCGCTGGACGCGGGCACCGTGGCGAGCAGGTCGCTCTTGTTGTGGATCAACAGGCGCTGCGGCACGTCGGCGATGGCATCGGCGATCGCCGCATGGCCCGCCTCGGCGTCGCGCGCGTCGAGCACGACCAGCGCCAGATCGGCGCGTTGCAGTTCCTGGCGCGCGCGGCGCATGCCCTCGCGCTCGATCGCATCACCGCCGTCGCGCAGACCGGCGGTGTCGACCAGGGTCAGTTCCACGCCATCCAGACGCACGGTCTCGTGCAAGGTGTCGCGGGTGGTGCCGGCGATGTCGGTGACGATGGCGCGCTCGCTGCCGGCCAGCGCGTTGAGCAGGGAACTCTTGCCGGCGTTCGGTGGCCCGACCAGCACCGCGTGCAGGCCATCGCGCAGGCGCCGGCCGCGTTCGGCCTCGGCGGTGAGGCGCGCCAGGTCGGTGCGCACCTGCTCCAGGCCGGCACGGACCTGCGCGCCGCCCAGCGTGTCCAGCGGCTCGTCGGCGAAATCGATCGCCGCCTCGATGTGGATGCGCAGGCGGATCAACTGTTCGGCCAGGTCGTCGACGCGGCGCGAGAACACGCCGTCCAGCGACCGCCGCGCCGCGCGTGCCGCGCGCAGGTCGCCGGCGGCGATCAGGTCGGCGATGGCTTCGGCCTGGGCCAGGTCCAGCTTGCGGTTGAGGAAGGCGCGCTCGCTGAACTCGCCCGGGCGCGCCGGCCGCGCGCCGAGTTCGCAGCAGCGCGCCACCAGGTGCCGCAGCAATACCGGGCTGCCGTGCGCCTGCAGCTCCAGCACGTCCTCGCCGGTGAAACTGCGCGGCGCCGGAAACCACAGCGCGATGCCGTCGTCCACGATCGCGCCGTGCGCATCGCGAAAGCGCGCGTAGCGGGCGCTGCGCGGCACCAGCGTGCCCAGACCGAGTCCAGCGGCGACGGCCGCCGCCGCCGGGCCGGACACGCGCACCACGCCGACACCGCCCGCCCCCGGGGCAGTGGCGATGGCGGCGATGGTGTCGGTGGCGGAAGACGACATGGCGGAGGCGGCGCTGCGGTGGACTACAGCGTCTGCAACTGGCCGCGGACGTAGGCGGCCGACGCACCGTTGGGCTGCAATTCCAGATAGGTCTGGAACGCACGCTTGGCCTTGGCGGCATCGCCGAGCTGGCGGTAGGCATCGCCCAGATTGACGTAGGCCACCGCGCGCGAGGGATCGATCTTGAGCGTGTTCTCCAGCCAGCGCACCGCTTGCGCGTACTTGCCCTGGCGGTAGTAGATGAAGCCCAGGTTGTTGGCCGCCAGCGCGAAGTCCGGACGCAGTTTCAGCGCCTCGGTGAACTGCGCTTCGGCCTCGTCGTAGCGCTTCTCCTTGTACAACTGCAGGCCGCGATCGTTGGCGCGTTGCGCACGCTGCCGGTCGGAGACCGGGCCGGCCGCGGCCGGCACCGCCAGCGGCCGCTCGCCGCCCTGCAGGTCCTTGACCACCACCGCCGGCTTGGCCGGTGCAGCCGGCGCAGCGGCGCTGCCGGCGCCGGCATTCGGCGGCGCGGTCGATGCCGGCGCGGCCGCGTCGACGCGATCGTTCATCGCGATCGCCGCCGAGGACAACTGTTGGGTATCGGCGGTCAGGAACTCCTCGCCCTCCGGCACCTGCAGCACGAACTCGCCGCCCTGCGATCCGGGCAGGCTGCCGAACGCCGGCGTCTGCGGCGAGATGCTCGACACCGCCGGTGCCACGTAGGCGGCCAGTTCGGTGCCGGTGATCAGACCGTCGCCGTTGAGGTCGGCCTTGCCCGACAGCGCCTGCAGCAGCACCCAGGTGAACACGGAGTGGCCGTTGGGCCCGCTGTCGGCGACCTGCTGGTCGGCGCCGCCGGCGGTAAGCATCTGCCGCGCGATGCGCCGCGCGTTCTCGCGCAGATAGGCGTTGGTGCCGCCGCCGCGGGTCAGGCCCAGGCCGCTGTAGCACGCGTCCATCACGAACAGCACGTGCTTGGCTTCCAGGCTCTCGGCGATGTCCTGGATCTCGGTCATCGGGATCGCATCGGTGGCGAACTGCGCCGGGTCCGAATCGGCCGGCACGATGTAGCCGAGGTCGCGGCCGGAGGCGAGCTTGCGGGTCGCGCCATGCCCGGCGAAGAACACGAATACGCGGTCGTTCTTGCCCACCCCGCCGTGCGCCAGGCGGTCGTGGAAGGCGGCCAGGATGTTGTTGCGGGTGGCCTCCTGGTTCTTCAGCACGATCACCTGCGACGACGGGAAACCGAAGCTGCCGGTGAGCGTCTGCGCGATCGCCTGCGCATCGTTGGCCGCGTACTGCAGCTTGGGCCAGCGCGCGTAGTCGTCGATGCCGATCACGATCGCCCACGACTTGTCGTAGCCGCTGGTCACCGCCGGCGCGGCCGCGTTGCTGGCGGCGCGGGCGACGCTGAAGTCGCGCCCGTTCCAGGCGGCGAACTGATAGCCGTCGGCGCTGAGCCGGTCCAGGATCTGCGGCAGCGCCTTGACCGTGCGTTCGTGGATGTCGTGGAACAGCAGGATGCCGCGCTGCTCGCGGCCGACCTGCTCGAGCACGCGCTGCACGATCGACTCCGGCACCGGGTCGGCCCAGTCCAGCGAATCCACGTTCCACATCACCGACTTCAGGCCGGCCTCGCCGAGGATCTGCATGCCTTCGGCATTGCGCGCGCCGTACGGGAAACGGAACAGCGGCGCACGCTTGGCGTCGACCGCGCGCAGCATGCGATCGGTGTCGAGGATCTGGCTGCGCAGCGCGGCGCCGGTCTCCTTGGACAGTTGCGCGTGGGTCAGGCTGTGGTTGCCGACCGTGTAGCCCTGCTCCATCAGCTCGCGGCTGACGCTGGCCAGCGGCGCCAGTTCGACCTTGCCGTCGGCATCGAGCTTGCCGAGGTTGCGCCCGACCTCGAAGAACGTCGCCGGCACGTCGTAGCGCTTGAGGATGGCGACGATCTCGTCGGTGTATTCGCGGTGCGGGCCATCGTCGAAACTCAGCACCACCGTCTTCGGCGGCAGGTCGCGGCCAAACACTTCGCGGTCGCTGTCCTGCATCGACATGGGATACGGCGTGATCACGCCGTAGTCGCGCAGGATCGCCTCGCGCTTGTACAGCGTGCCCAGGTGGGCGACGTAGTCCTCCCACTTCTCGCGCTTCTGCACGATCGCGCGGGTGCGGTCGAAGCGGCTGAAGATCGCGGTGATCTCGCGGTTGTAGGTGCGCTCGATCTCGTCGAGCGCTTCCAGATCCTCGCCGATGCGCTGGTGCAGCTTGATCGCCGGCAGCGAGGAATCCTTGCCGATGCGCACCTGCCAGTCGGCGAGGATCTCGCGGAACGCCAGGCGGTCGGCGTCGTACAGGTCCGGCGCCGATTCGACGTAGTCCAGCAAGCTGCCGACCGCGGCGAAACGCTGCGGGTCCGGCAGCGCCAGCAATGCGTCGAACTGTTTAGCCAGCGCCTCGCGCCGCTCCAGTCCCTCGTGGAACAACTGCTGGCCGACGCTGCTGGAGGTCTGCCGCTCGGCCGGCGACTGCTTGGCCTCGTCGGCCAGCAGCACGATGATCTTGCGCTGCGCCGCCAGCTGCACCTGCAGGCCTTGCAGCAACGCCGTCGCCTGGGTCTGCAGGGCTGGCGAACCGGGAATCGCGATCGCCGCCGCGGCCGTCGCAGGCTTGGAGGGCGCGGCCTCGCTGCCGGCAGGCGTGCGCTGGCAAGCGGCCAGGGCGAGCGCGAGCAGGCCGATCACGGCCAGGGACGGCGACAACGGACGACGGGGCTTGCGCATGACACGGGCTCGCGAGGAAGGCGATGCGGGAGACGCAGACCGCCGGCGCCTTCCCCGGCCGCATGCGCAACGCCCGCCGGAAGGCGGGCGTTGTCGGGTTTACTTCTTCGCCTTGGCCGGCGGCTTGGCAGCGCCGCCGCCGCCAGCGGTGGCCGCCTCGCCGTGGCGCTTGAGCATCCACCACTGCTGCAGCAGGCCGAGCGAGCCGTTGGTGACCCAGTACAGCACCAGGCCCGACGGCACGAAGGCCATCATCACGCCGAACACCAGCGGCATGAACTGCATCATCTTCGCCTGCATCGGGTCCATGCCCGGGGCCGGGGTCAGCTTCTGCGTGAACCACATCACCGCCACGTTGATCACCGGCAGGATGAAATAGGGATCGCGCGCGGTCAGGTCCTGGATCCAGGCGAACCACGGCGCCTGGCGCAGTTCCACCGACTCCACCAGCACCCAGTACAGCGCGAAGAAGATCGGCATCTGGATCAGCACCGGCAGGCAGCCGCCCATCGGGTTGATCTTCTCCTTCTTGTACAGCTCCATCATCGCCGTCTGGAACTTCTGCTTGTCGTCGCCGTAGCGCTCCTTGAGCTGCTGGATGCGCGGCTGGAACTTGCGCATCCTGGCTGCGCTCTTGTACTGCGCGGCCGACAGCGGATACAGCACCAGCTTCAGCAGCACCACCAGGCCGACGATCGACCAGCCCCAGTTGCCGATCAGAGTGTGGAGGTGGCTAAGCACCCAGAACAGGCCCTGGCCCAGTAGCGCAGGCATCGTATATCGACTGTAGTCGACCACCCGATCGAGACCCTTCACCTGCTCCTTGGCGATCTGGTTGACCAGCTTGGGTCCGACCCACAGCCGCGCCTCGGTGCTGGCGCTGGCGCCCGGCGCCACGGTGAAGCCTGGGCCGCGCGCTTCGATCACATGTCGCGGACCGTCGTTGGACAACACGAACACGGAATTCTGGTCGGCCTGCAGAATCCAACTGGTGAAGAAGTGGTGCTGCAGCACCGCGATCCAGCCGCCCTCGACGGTCTGTCTCAGTGGACCATCTTCCAGGTAGTCCTTGAACGGGCGGCGCTGGTAGCCGTCCTGCGCGCTGAACCAGGTGGCGCCGTTGAAGCTGAAGGAATCCGGATTGGTCATGCCACGGCTGACGATGGTCGGCACCCGGCTCAGCTTGCGGAACACGTAGCCCTGCCAGGGCTTGCTGCCCCGGTTGACGATCTCGTCCTTGATCTGCAGTGCGTAGTGGCCGCGCTGCACGGTGTAGACGCGGCGGATGCTGATGCCGTCCGGGCCGTTCCACACGAACGGCACCTGCAGGCTGTCCTGGCCCTTGGCCAGCACGTAGTCCTTGCCCGGCTGTTCCGGGCGGAAGCCGCCGCGGCCCGGCGACGGCGAATTGTTCTCGCCGACCCAGCCGCTGATGGCGGTGTACGGATGCGCCGCGTCCTCGGTCAACAGCTGCACCGGCGGGCTGCCGGGTTGCTTGGTCTGCGGGAACAGCAGCAGATCCGCATCGAACACGCTGCGTCCGTCCAGGGTCAGGTGCAGCACGTCGGTGGTGATGGTGACGCGCGGCGCGGCGCTCGCCGCGGCGATCTCGGAGGCGTGCGCGGCCGGCGCGCTGCCGGGGACCGTGGCTTGCGGGATCTCTACGGCGTGCGTGGCGCCGGCATCAGCGTCCTGCGCGGGCGGCACCGTGGTCGCCGCGGCCACGGTCGCCGCGTTGGCGGTCGGCGCGTGTTCCTTGTTCCACTCCATCCACAACAGGCCCGCGACCATCAGCCAGGCGAAAATCAGGAAAAGGCGGGTCTGGTTCATCGGACAGGCAAGCTCGGCTCAGCCAGAAGCGGGTTCTGACGTGGAAGTGGGGGAAGACGCGGAGATGGGCGGCGGCATTGTGCCGTCCGCAGCCGGGGCCGGCAATGCGCCGGCGCGACGCAGCAGGCGCAGATAGGCCTGACGCAGCTGTTCGCCGCTGGCCTGGGCGGCGGCGCTGCGCGCCACCACCACATAGTCGCCCGGCGCCAGCCACGGCAGCAGATGCCGCGTGGCGTCGCGCAGGACGCGTTTGATGCGATTGCGGACCACGGCGCGCTTGTCGACCTTGCGCGACACGGCAAGGCCCAGCCGCGCCGGGTGATCGGCGTTGCGCCAGTGCAGGCTCATCAGCGGTTCGGAGCAGCGGCGTGCGGCATCGAACACGACGCGGTATTCCGCAGACGTGCGAACCCGCGCAGAGCGAGGAAATCGCCTACGCGGGTCGGGATGTTTCACGGTCCGGATTGCAGGCGCCGCCTGGGGCGGCGAAGCAATCAAGCGCTCAGGCGCTTGCGGCCCTTGGCGCGGCGGCGGGCCAGGATCTTGCGGCCGTCGGCGGTCGCCATACGGGCACGGAAGCCGTGGTCGCGCTTGCGCTTGAGGTTGCTGGGCTGGAAGGTGCGCTTGGTGGCCATCGGGGCGCTCTGTCTGAATGAGGCGGAAAGAACCGGAAATTCTATAGAACCCACCGGGGTGCGGTCAACTGGTCCTTCCTTCGCGCCCGGAAGGGCGCTGCGCCCAGCCTGTGGATGGATCTGTGAATAGATGCGGGACAAACCATTCCCGACCCAGCGCGCCGATGGTAGTCTGATCCATCCGCTTTCCTCTCCCACCGGCCGAGTGCGCCGCGCTGTCTCGCGCCTCACGCCTGGTCGCTCAATGAATTACGCCTGATGGATGCTTGGCCCCGCTGCCTGGAACGTCTGGAAGCTGAATTTCCAGCCGAGGACGTTCACACCTGGTTGAAACCGCTGCAAGCCGAACAGCGCCATGACAACAGCATGGTCCTGTACGCCCCGAACGCCTTCATCGTCGAACAGGTGCGCGAGCGCTACCTGGCGCGGATCCGCGAACTGCTGACCTACTTCGCCGGCAACGGCGAGGTCGCGCTGCAGGTCGGCTCGCGCCCGCGCGCGCCGGAGCCGGCGGCCGTGGCCGCCAGCGATGCCGCCGCCGCGCGCACGCCGCCGGCGCCGCTGCTGGAGCCGTTCGCCGGCAATCTCGATGCGCACTACACCTTCGCCAACTTCGTCGAGGGCCGCAGCAACCAGCTCGGCCTGGCCGCGGCCACGCAGGCGGCGCAGAAGCCCGGCGACCGCGCGCACAACCCGCTGCTGCTGTACGGCAGCACCGGCCTGGGCAAGACCCACCTGATGTTCGCCGCCGGCAACGCGATGCGCGAGCAGAACCCGAACGCGCGGGTGATGTACCTGCGCTCGGAACAGTTCTTCAGCGCGATGATCCGCGCGCTGCAGGACAAGACCATGGACCAGTTCAAGCGCCAGTTCCAGCAGGTGGACGCGCTGCTGATCGACGACATCCAGTTCTTCGCCGGCAAGGACCGCACCCAGGAGGAGTTCTTCCACACCTTCAACGCGCTGTTCGACGGCCGCCAGCAGATCATCCTGACCTGCGACCGCTACCCGCGCGAGGTCGAGGGCCTGGAGCCGCGGCTGAAGTCGCGCCTGGCCTGGGGCCTGTCGGTGGCGATCGATCCGCCGGATTTCGAGACCCGCGCGGCGATCGTGCTGGCCAAGGCACGCGAACGCGGCGCCGAGATCCCGGACGACGTGGCGTTCCTGATCGCCAAGAAAATGCGCTCGAACGTGCGCGACCTGGAAGGCGCCCTCAACACGCTGGCCGCGCGCGCCAACTTCACCGGCCGCGCGATCACCACCGAGTTCGCCCAGGAGACCCTGCGCGACCTGCTGCGCGCGCAGCAGCAGGCGATCGGCATCCCCAACATCCAGAAAACCGTGGCCGACTACTACGGCCTGCAGATCAAGGACCTGCTGTCCAAGCGGCGCACGCGCTCGCTGGCGCGGCCGCGGCAGGTGGCGATGGCGCTGACCAAGGAACTGACCGAACACAGCCTGCCGGAGATCGGCGATGCGTTCGCCGGGCGCGACCACACCACCGTGTTGCACGCCTGCCGCCAGATCAAGCACCTGATGGAGACCGACGGCAAGCTGCGCGAGGACTGGGACAAGCTGATCCGCAAGTTGAGCGAGTGAGCCCGGGAAGCGAGGAAACAAGAGCGGATCGGCGGGCGCGGCGACGGCCGCGACGCCACGTGATAAATCGGTGCATGACTTCGCGACAAATCCGGGAGAAACTGTGGATAAAGCGCGGCGCGGCAACCGCGGCAAAACTATCCACAGGTTTCCCCACCCTTCCAGGGACAGTAATACAGGGGATTGAAGGGACGAAAATCCCTTCGAATACAGATAGTTGGGCTACATTTGCACCGAAATTCGCTCTACCATCACCACCAAGCTTTTGATTTATTCCATATCTTTTAAAGCATAGGGGCACGGAACCACATGCGTTTCACACTGCAGCGCGAAGCCTTCCTCAAGCCATTGGCGCAAGTCGTCAATGTGGTCGAACGCCGCCAGACCTTGCCGGTTCTGGCCAACTTCCTGGTCCAGGTCCACGGCGGGCAACTGTCGCTGACCGGTACCGACCTGGAAGTGGAGATGGTGTCGCGCATCGCGGTCGATGACGCAGAGGACGGCGAAACCACGATTCCGGCGCGCAAGCTGTTCGAGATCATTCGCGCGCTCCCCGACGGCAGCAAGATCACTGTCTCGCAGAGCGGCGACAAGATCACCGTGCAGGCCGGGCGTAGCCGCTTCACCCTGGCCACCCTGCCCGCTAACGACTTCCCCTCGGTCGACGAGGTGGAAGCCACCGAACGCGTCGCCGTGCCCGAGGCCGCGCTGAAGGAACTGATCGAGCGCACCGCGTTCGCGATGGCGCAGCAGGACGTGCGCTACTACCTCAACGGCCTGCTGTTCGACCTGCGCGACCAGACCCTGCGCTGCGTGGCCACCGACGGCCACCGTCTGGCGCTGTGCGAGACCGAACTGGAGAACGCCGGCGGCGCCAAGCGGCAGATCATCGTGCCGCGCAAGGGCGTGACCGAACTGCAGCGCCTGCTGGAAGGCGGCGATCGCGAGGTGGAACTGGAGGTCGGCCGCAGCCACGTGCGGGTCAAGCGCGACGATGTGACCTTCACGTCCAAGCTGATCGACGGCCGTTTCCCCGATTACGAGGCGGTGATTCCGATCGGCGCCGACCGCGAGGTCAAGCTGGATCGCGAAGCCCTGCGTGCGGCCCTGCAGCGCGCCGCGATCCTGTCCAACGAGAAGTACCGCGGCGTGCGCGTGGAGGTTTCGCCCGGTCAGCTCAAGATCAGTGCGCACAATCCCGAACAGGAAGAAGCGCAGGAAGAGATCGAGGCGGACACCAAGGTCAGCGACCTGGCCATCGGCTTCAACGTGAACTACCTGCTCGACGCGCTGTCGGCGCTGCGCGAGGAGTTCATCGTGATCCAGCTGCGCGACGCCAACTCCTCCGCCCTGGTGCGCGAGGCGAGCAGCGCCCGCTCGCGCCATGTGGTGATGCCGCTGCGTCTCTGACCGGTCGAACCATCGTGTTCCACGTGGAACACGGCATGAAAGCCCGGCGCAAGCCGGGCTTTTTTTGTTTCCTGGACGCCGTCTGTAGATACCGTCTTCCGCTCTACCAGGCAAGGGCCTTATGAGGGTCGAAGGGCGTGCGTGATTTGAGCACGCCGTAGGCGATATGCAGCAGCTTGCGCATGGCGGCGCAGATGATCTGCTTGTTG